>OWIA01000488.1_pt1 | contig 15592 bp, 12 predicted proteins | sample 1732881 | NCBI WGS metagenome assembly OWIA01 (sample SAMN05065764, study PRJEB22554) | human gut metagenome | biome: ENVO:2100002; feature: ENVO:00000062; material: ENVO:00002003 | host: Homo sapiens | place: USA
CTACACCTATTAAGTCGTCGGCAGCGTCAGATGTGTATAAGAGACAGAAAATATTCTGCAGCTCTTCGTGCCCATTGGAAAGATTGTAACCAATAAGGCACTGCGCAATATATTGCCGTGCCAGTTCAGTCGCCAGTGTGCAGTCTGCCTTTACGATAAGTCCACTCTTCATATCTACAACCACAATCACGCCTATTACCTTATACATTTCCGCAGCTGTAATTCCTACCGGTAATTTTGCATACCCCGAAAAAAGTACTCTTTCATTACTTTGTTCGTTTAACATAAAAATCCTCCTGTTTTTTTACCGACAAGCTGCGGACGGAAACATTGATTGTTTTGACCTGCATTGCCGTCATATATTCTACTTTTTCTTTTATTTTGTGTTGGAACAATTTTGTTACTTCAAAAATCTTAACGCCGTAATACAATACGACATCGACATAAATGCTGATGCCTTTCGTTTCGGCACGCCTGCGCACTTTGATGCCTGTTACTTTATCAATGCCCATCATTTTTTCGGCAATGAGATTGATAATGTCATAAATAGCGTAATCGGAAATCAACAGCTTGCCATAGTAGCTGAACGCCGGTCTGACTATCGAACGGTCTTCCCCGCTTTTCTTCCTTTGCTTGGAAAATAAATTATATGGTAAATCAGCAAAATAACCTGTAAAATGCGGCTTCAACTCGACAGTCGGTACCGGAACAATATGCTTGCCGTCGCGCAGCCGGGCCTGTTTCGCCTTTTTGATCTCCTGCTTGGACGCAATCTGCTGAATATAAACGGTCTTTTCAGGCTCAGGTAACTCCAAACGCTTAACTATTTTCTCTATCATATTGTCGGAAGTTGCCAAAATCAGAAGCCGCCGGACGTCATTACCTGCCAAAGCCTGACGCACTGCTTCTGCATGATCTTCTTCAGTAAAAATAGCGCGCTTGACCGCCTGTATTCTATTCGTTTCATTTTTAGCAGAAGTTCCGGCTAATATTTTGGTTCCTTTGATAAGTAATCCGTCATCAATAATAGCATCACAATTATTTTTATGGGCAATACCTATTGCTCGATGACTTTTACCAGTACCGCTGGGACCTACAAAAGCTACTACTTTCATAAAGGCCTCCGCAAATCCGACTTAAATTTATTGTTTATATTCTATCACATTTTTGACATTTGTATATAAAACTTCAAAAATTCCTAATTGCTCAGGAAAACGCCCGCTCACTCCGTGAAAATCTGAACCGCCAGAAACCAGCAAATCAAAATTCTTCGCCAGCTCCAGCCAGTATTTCTGCTCATTTATATCTGCGGAGGGATGATAGACTTCGATACCGTCAAATTTTACATTCTTCATCAAACAGTTTACCAGCGGCTTATCCTCCAACTCACTTGGATGCGCGAGCACCGCCAGGCCTCCTGCCTGGTGCAGCAGCTCTACGGCCTCCTCCGGCGATAATTTAGGCTGCGGTTCATAACCGGGCCTGCCTCTCTTTAAAAGCACGTCAAAGGCTTCCTGCACCGTAGCAAAATACCCTTTGGCGACTAAAGCTTTAGCCACATGGGGACGTCCGACTGCTCTGTTGTCAGGATCACATTCGGCCACCTCGACACAATAGCCCAGAGCAGCTATTTTCTGAAGAATCTTCTGCAGCCTGAGTTCGCGCGCATGGCGCATTTCATGCATTTTCGTCAGCAAACGCTCATTACTGATATCAATATGATATCCTAAAATATGTACGCTGGCTTCACCGGCCTGAGTACCAAGCTCTACGCCTCTGATGATGCGGGGAGCGTTTTTTATATTTACAGCAGCGGCTTCTGCCTGAACAATGCCATTTACAGAATCATGATCAGTCAAAGCCAGTACGCCTATTTTAGCAGCAGCTGCCGCTTCTACCAGCTTTGCCGGAGTATAAGTTCCATCTGAACTTGTGCTATGAGTATGCAGATCTACTAACATTTTACATTTCCTGCACCAGCTTAATCAAAGTGCTGACGCCAAATCCGGTACCACCCTTAACTTTAAAACCCGCAGTTTTAGCAGCGGTAGAAGTACCGCCGATATCAATATGGGCCCAGGGTATCCCTGCTTCGACAAATTCACCGATAAACAATCCGCCGCTGATACAGCTGGCTTCACGTCCGGCACTGTTGAGCAGGTCGGCAACATCACTTTTCAACGCTTCCTTGCATTCCGGCAGCGCAGGCAGCTGCCAGTAGCTTTCGCCTGCTTTTTTACCAGCTTCGATAAGCTGTCTGATCAAAACATCATCGTTGCCGACAATACCAGCTGTTTCTGTCCCCAAAGCAACAATAACGCCGCCAGTCAGCGTTGCTATATCAACTACCTTGGCTGCGCCCTGCTTGCAGGCGTACCAGACCGCATCCGCCAAGACCATACGTCCTTCGGCATCTGTTGAAATAACCTCGATCGTTTTACCGTTAGCTGCTTTTACAACATCTCCGGGACGCTGAGCGCTGCCGGAAGGCATATTTTCAGCACAGGCAATGATCCCCATCACATTGCAGGGTATTTTCAGTGCGGCAATAGCCCTTAACGCGCCTAAAACTGCACCAGCACCAGCCATATCGTCTTTCATCTCACCCATATTGTCACTGGGCTTGATCGAAATACCTCCGCTGTCAAAAGTAATACCCTTACCGACATAAGCAGTATAAGGCGCAGCACCTGCTCCATTATATTTGATTGTAACCAGACACGGAGGATGGATAGAGCCCTGCCCTACAGCCAGTAAAGCATGCATGCCCATCGCTTCCATCATTGTTACGTCTAAAATTTCAAATTCCATATCATATTCCAGAGCCAATGCTTCTGCTTCTTCAGCCATAACGCTTGGAGTCACTAAATTTCCGGGCCGGTTGACCAGATCGCGTGTATAACAAACCGCATCTGCCACAACCTCAGCTTCTGCAAGCACCCGTTCAGCATCAGGAATACCGGAAATAATAGAAAAATCAAGTTCCGGTTTAGCTTCAGGTTTACCCTTACATTCCGTAAATTGATACCCTCCCAAAACCAGTCCCTCTGCCAAAGCAGCTAAGTAATGGGACCTTGCCGGATTAGAAAGAATCGGTGCCACAACAGCAGTCTGCTTTATTTTGGCAGCAATTAGAGCCCTGGCAGCACTGCCGGCAGCTTTACGTAGATTGTTCGGCTTGCATTCATCACCTTTGCCAAAGCCGGCAACAATAACTCTCTGCAACCTTCCATCCTGCGCTATAACAAGATCAGTCAAGCTTCCTGCTGCTGTCAAATCTTCATTTTTTTCAGCCAGCCCATTGACAGCCTGCACTATATTAGCTGGAATATTCATTTTTGTTAAGTACGGCAGACATTCCCTGCACAAAAACAAGGTAACAGACTCCGCATTGACTATACTTTCTTCTTCAAAACCATCTATCACTGATTTTACTAACTCTTTTGCTGTTTCCTGATCTAAATCCATAATACTGCTCCTTTATACTTTTTTATTTTTATCTGAAAGTTACACAGGTAGTCAACTCATCCAAATAGGTGTTGCCATTTGATTTCTGCAGATTCAAATCACTGACAACGACCTTCATTACACTATGACGCGTACCGCCCGTATAATGGCTGCCCAGAGAATGAATAGCATAGGGAATCTCGTTGGAGGAACCAAGATATAACATCACGTGTCCGTCCATATGCAGTGTAGAACCAGGAGTTAAACCTTTTATGACATTAGCCCGCTGAGCACTGTTCATATTGCCCATTTTTTTATGAATACCAGCGCTTGTTTCCTGCTCGTCAGCATTGCGCGGCAGAAAAATACCTACTGTACGGTAAGCATTACTGATAAAACTGGAACAATCGACGCTTTGCTGCAGTCCGCCCCAACCGTATACAGAATCGTAAAATTTAAAAGCGCTGCGGATAATATTATTAGTCGTATAAGGCAGATAACCTTCGTGCAGCGAAGCATTGGCAGCCAAAACTACCTTCTCTTCCTGCAGCTTGCCCTCTTTAGTCCTGACAGGAACCTTCACCGTATAAGCAGATGCTTTTTTATCAGCCAGCTGCAAACGAGCGCCCTGCTGAAATAAAACCTGAGCTCCGTCCGCCTTTAATGTGTAATCCTTAGCAACTACGGTCAGAAAATTCTTAGGCTCCGCATAACGCAACCAAGTACTGCGGTCAGTTTCGGCAACATCAAATTTAGACAGCCAGCCACGGTAATTATACGCTTGCACATAATAAAAATAACCGTTAGTACTGGTATGCAAAATAGCGACAGCCTCGCCCGGATCCAAAGCGGTTTCCTGCAAAGCATCAAAATTACGGTCACTGGCATAAAAAAACAAACCTTCACCTGTCGGCAGATTACGCAGATTAGCACGCCTTACAGTAACGCCATAACGCACAGTGACCTCAGCCGGTATTGCCGCCGCATTAGTTTGCGAACGCAGAATATTTTTATAATTATCACTGACGAGCTTACCTTCCCGGTACAGTTCATCACTCAAATCTGTATGCGTATTGACATAAGTTGCTACCGTTTTACCGCTCAGGGTTTTAGGATAAGCGGCCATATCATAAACTGTCGGCGATGCGGCAATGATCTTTTTATTGAAAGCCTCTACGCCCGCCGCATTTAGCACTACTTTATCACCGTCGGCATTATGTTCCGTCCAGTAGGCCGGGCTGATAAATTTTTCATAAGCAGTAATACCTGCTGCCTCCACAGGTCCTTTAGGCATCAGCAATATCATCAGCGTCATACACAAAAATAAAATTTTTTTAATCACAAAAAACTACCTCCTAAACCAATCTTCACAAATATTATTGCCGACAAGACCGGTATATTTGCCGGCATTCTCCGCGGCCTCAGCCTGTTTGCTGAATCTGACAGCTTTAAGCGTCTTATTTAATTCGATAATTATTAAATTCTGTACCGAGGGTAAAAATCCTGCCCCAAACACAGAAAAACTACCGTAGTTTTATAATAAAACTACGGTAGCAGCAAGCATTAAAAAGCTTCGTAAATGCCGTCCTGACGTTTTTTCTCTGCAGTTTTGGAAATATACGAACCAAAAATAACAGGGTAACCTTTACGTTCTACAATCGTCTTAATGTAGTCTCTATGTGGACAAGGCGGACGGTGATAATTGTCTGATACGACGCACGATGCTAAATGTACCACAACATCCCTGCGATCATCACCCCAGCGTTTAAGTTTACGGTTCAAATCTTCGATTTTTCCGGCTACACCAGCACCACAGCAGCCGCCGCAGGTAATCGTCATATATTTGGTATCGGCATCATAACCGGTAAATCTGCCGCTGCGCTCATAAAACGATTTCATGCAGGCATAACCAACGCATTTTTTCTGCACGATGTCACACTGAATTATCACTACTAATTTCGCCATTATTTTACAAGGCCGTATTCTTGGAGAACGGCGACCATTTTTGCTTTATTTGCCGGTTCCATCGGGGTCAGCGGCAGACGCGGCTGACCTGCATCAATGCCAGTAACGAGCGTTACCGCAGCTTTTACCGGGATAGGATTGGTTTCGATAAACATAGCGTTTGCCAACGGCACCATTCTGGCATTCAATTTTGCAGCTTCGCGTACGCGGCCGTCTTCATAAGCCTGCATAACGTCCTGCAATATACCGCCGCCAATATTGCTGAGCACAGAAATAAGCCCGGTCGCGCCGACAGACATAAACGGAAGAATCAGTCCGTCGTCACCGCTGTAGATCGTAAACTCTTCCGGCAGAACCGAATAAAGCTCGGCAACCTGAGCAACATTGCCTGCAGCTTCTTTGATCGCAACAATATTCTCAAAATCAGCAGCCAGACGTGCTACTATTGCCGGAGAGATATTGGAAGCTGTACGTCCCGGAACATTATAAACAATGATAGGCAATCCTGTACTTTGCGCTACAGCTGCAAAATGCTGGTAAAACCCTTCCTGTGTCGGCTTGTTGTAATACGGACCAACTATCAAAGCGCCATCGACACCCATTGCCTCGGCCATTTTCGTCATTTTGACAGAATCAGCAGTGTTATTAGAACCTGTACCAGCAATAACAGGCACGCGTTTATTGATACGATTAACAACTACGCGGAACAATTCCAGTTTTTCCTCCGCACTCATAGTAGCAGCCTCGCCGGTAGAGCCTGCTACGACCAAGCCGTCAGAGCCATTATTGATAAGCCATTCAGCCAGATCAGCCGCCTTTTCATAATTGACGCTGCCATCAGCATTAAAAGGAGTGACCATAGCGGTCAAAAGTCTGCCAAAATAAGGATTTTTCATTACTTACACCTCGCTTATAATTTAAACGCTTTATGAAGCGCCTTCACAGCATCGATCAGATGTTCCTGTTTGATTATCGCGGAGATAGTCGTATCAGAATCCACAGTCTGCAGGATGCTTATTTTGCAGCCGGTAAGCGCTGCAACAAAATTAGCCATAACACCGGGTACGCCGCGCATCGCCGAACCGACAACCGAAACCTTGGCACAATCCTCGGTTAAAGTATATTCAAAATCTGTACCATTTAAAACTTTATTTGTATGTTCCACATCATCGGCAAAAACCGCAAACATAGCATTGCTCTCGGATAAATTCAAACAGCCGACGCTGATACCGGCATCAGCCAGATCCTCAAACAGCTTGCGGCCGCTGGCGATATCCTCAGGATTGAGCGCAACCCGGAACTGAGCCAGATCGGTCAGATGAGTTACACCGCTGGCCAGCCTGCGCTCATTGATAGAAGTATCCTCTTCCGTTTCTGCACAATCATTTGTAATGAGTGTGCCGGGAGCATCGCTGAACGTAGATTTTACAATCAGCGGTATATTTTTCTTCATTGCGATCTCTACTGCGCGCGGATGGATAACCTTTGCGCCCTGATGCGCCATTTGACAAACTTCGCCGTAGGAGATCTGCTTCAATATCGAAGCCTCTTTTACCAAACGCGGATCCGCTGTCATAATGCCTTCGACATCAGTATAAATCTCGACACATTCAGCATGCAAAGCGGCGCCTATTGCAGCAGCCGTAGTATCACTGCCGCCGCGGCCCAAAGTAGTAAACTTGCCGTTATTTTCCGTCATGCCCTGAAACCCGCAGACAATAGGAATAACGCCTGATTCCAATAAATGATGCAAATTGCTGACATTGATATTTTTGATCCGTGCCGCACCAAACTGAGAATCCGTAATAATCCCGGCCTGACCGCCCGTAAGCGCCATAGCATTGATCCCGAATTTCTGCAGCGTCGCTGCCATAACGCAGGCTGCCATGATCTCGCCGCAGCACATCATCATATCCAGTTCGCGCACGTTGACTGAAAGATTCGTTTCCTTCAGTACCTTGATCAGGGTATCGGTAGCGTAAGGTTCTCCTTTGCGTCCCATCGCAGAAACAACTACAACCGGAGCAAAACCGCTGCGTACGGCTTTCTGCACCTTATCCTTAACAGCGATGCGCGCTTCCTGTGAAGCAACGGAAGTACCGCCGAACTTTTGCACTAAAATTTTCATGAACTGTGTCGCTCTCCTATCTTAGATCCAGCCGTTTTTGATCATCGTTTCGGCGATCTGTAAAGTATTCAGCGCAGCGCCTTTACGGATCTGATCGCCGACGACCCACATATTATAAGACTTCTCACAGGATTCGTCCCTGCGCAGACGTCCTACATAAACATCGTCTTTTTCGGAAGTATATAACGGCATCGGATATTCCTGCTTAGAAGGATCATCCTGAACAGTAACTCCCGGGAATTTTGCCAGCGCTTCGCGCATAGCCCCCAGATCGACTTCTTTTTCCAGCTCGATATTTACAGACTCGGAATGACTGCGGTAAACAGGTACGCGGATCGTAGTAGCAGTGATCCGCATTTCATAATCCTCCATAATTTTTTTCGTTTCATTGACCATCTTCATTTCTTCCTTAGTATAAAGATTATCGCAGAAAACATCTATTTGAGGAATCAGATTAAAAGCAATAGGATAATGCTTCTCAGCGCTGGCGGAAGGAAGGATATTCGCAGTCATTTCCCTGCCCTCACTATGATCCCGCACCTGAGCGTCAAGCTCGTCGATACCTTCTTTGCCGGCACCGGAAACAGCCTGATAAGTAGATACGATGACACGCTTTATTTTTGCCAGGTCATAAATAGGTTTTAAAGCCATAACCATAATAATAGTAGAACAGTTTGGGTTGGCGATAATACCTTTATGCTTCAAAATAGCCTGCGGATTGACCTCCGGCACTACCAACGGCACATCAGGGTCCATACGAAAAGCACTGGAATTATCAATGACCACCGCGCCGGCTTTCACCGCATGCGGAGCGAAATCTTTAGAAATGGAACCGCCTGCAAACAAAGCGATATCTATACCTTTAAAGGAATCGAAAGTAGCTTCTTCAACAGTGTAGGTTTTACCCATAAAAGCTATTTCTTTACCGGCGCTGCGTTTAGAAGCCAGCAGGCGTAATTCGGAAAACGGAAAGTTTCTTTCCTCGATAAGTTTCAAAAACTCGGCTCCTACCGCTCCGGTAGCGCCTAAAATAGCCACATTATATTTTTTCATCTGCTTCCCCTCCATAAATTTTATTATAACAGCTTATCCAAGCCATAAGTCAAACCAACTTTATCCATCATCTTGCGGCAGCCAAGCATCACACCGGGCATATAACATTCACGGTTGACTGGTTCGTTGCTGATGCGGAGAGTTTCGCCCTGACTTCCGAAAATGACCTCCTGAGAAGCAACATATCCAGGTAAACGCACGCTGTGGATCTTCATACCTTTATAATCAGCGCCGCGGGCACCTGCCAGCAGCTCTTTTTCTTCCGGATGTCCCTGGTGCATTTCCTGACGCACCTCGGCGATTTTCTGGGCTGTAATAACCGCAGTCCCTGAAGGAGCGTCAAGCTTTTTATCATGGTGACGTTCAATGATCTCAACATTAGGAAAATATTTTGCTGCCTCGCAGGCCAGCTTGATCATCAATATTGCCCCCAAAGCAAAATTAGGAGCGATCAGAATACCTGTATTATTAGCTTTAGCCAACTCGTCCAGCTCTGCCAGATCAGCCTCGCTGAAGCCTGTTGTACCAACAACCGCACGAACTCCTGCCGACAGCACTGTGCGCAGTGATGCCATTACTACATCAGGGCGGGTAAAATCAACAACTACATCAGGCTTTACTACCATCAGTTTGGCTTTAAGATCAGTAGCTACTGCCATCTGATTACCGTTTTTGACCGGAATCATTTTATCGGCGCCGAAGGCATCGACTGCGGCAACAAGCTCCATATCCTCCTGTTCAAGAACAGTTTTCACGACCTCGCTGCCCATACGTCCCAAAGCGCCATTAACTAAAACCTTAATCATTAATTTCACACTCCTTATAAAAATCAAAAACCGTTGAGAGCAATACTCAACGGTCAACAGCATTGTTACATACAAATATAATCTGCATAGTTGAGATAGCCCTCCGCCTGTAAGGCGACAGTCCGGCGGTTTTTTACCGACGGCCCAGCATAACCGCATGGCTGCCGTTATACTTCGGCGGTTACCCTTTCCTTCGTTTCAGCGATCCCTCTCCGCGAAGTACTCTTGCTTTCCGCTCCTCTATCTAATAATATTCTGTTGGATTTATTATATCTCTGCGCTATACACTTGTCAAACAAAAACGTTAAATTTCTTTAAAATATAACATTTTTTACTTTTTTTGTAACTAAAGGCGATTTAAGGCCTCTATCACGATTTAAAATCCGGGAAACAAATTTTTTCCCAAACTCCTCAAAGCTCCTCCAATCTCCTTCAATCTCCTCAATATTCCTCATTTGCTTTAATATTACCGCTAAGGTAGGATATAGATACAGGAACTTGCGCAAGTTTCGGAAAGGGTGTCCCAAATGTACAGCAAAATAAATGTAAAACAAAGTTTCTCGGACTTCATCTTATATATTTTCCCGTCCGTAGTTACAATGGTTCTGGTATCGTTCTATTCAGCGATCGACAGCTGGTTCCTGGCACAATACGTATCAACTAACGCCATGGCCGCTATCAATATCGTCCTGCCTTACTCAAACCTTATCTGGGGTCTGGCCGTCATGTTTACCTGCGGCTCCTGTGCCCTGGTCGGCATTAAGCTGGGCGAAGGCAAACGCAGTTTAGCCAATACCTACTTCACCTCAATGTTCTGGTTTCTGACGGGATTTACGGCAATTTTTGCAATCGTCGCTTACTTTAATATGGACCGTATTATTTATTCTCTGGGTTCTACAGCGCTGCTGTTTGAAGATTGTAAAACTTACCTTAAATATATGATTTTAGGTACGCCGATCCTGGCGGTCAAGCTGTTCCTCGAATATTATATCCGTCTGGACGGCAGACCTGCCTATTCTCTGGTAATGTCCTTAACAGGATTTATCCTCAACATCGTCTTAGACTATTATACGATCGTTGTTTTAGGCTGGGGAGTTTTCGGCGCCTCGATTTCTACGATCACCTCGATCGCCATCTCCACGCTGATGGGTCTGGTTTATTTCAAACTCTACGAAACAAACCTGAAATTCACTAAATTCCACTGGAACAAATGGTACTTTATCAAGTCCAGCTTCAACGGAGCCGGCGAAATGCTCACCGAGCTTTCCTCGGGTATCGTAACGATTTTCTTTAATATCGCCATTATCAAATTTGCCGGTGAGGATGGCGTTGCGGCTATGGCCGTCAACATCAACATCTTCTACTTCCTCATCAGCATCTATCTTGGTATAGCAACAGGCGCACAGCCGGTTATCAGCTATGCCTACGGCGCGCAAAACAAAAAACGCCTGGGTGAGATCATAGATCACTGTAAAAAAGCCATTCTTTTTGGCTCCCTGGCGGTCTTCACCTTAGCCCGTTTTTACGGCGCCAACATCATCTCCTGGTACATCGGCGATAACCAGCAGGTCATTGATTTAGCAGTACACGGTTTCAGGATGTTCTCCTACTGCTTTATCTTCCTGGGCTTCAATATCTTTATCGCCGGCTTCTATACCGCTATAGGTAACGGACTGATCGCAGGCATCATCTCGCTGCTGCGTTCGCTGATATTCGTACTGGCAGCCTTATTTACCCTGCCTTCACTGATAGGCATCAACGGCATCTGGCTTTCTGTACCTTTCGCAGAACTGGCAACAATGGCGATTTCGATAGTCTTTTATCTGATGTTCGTCAACAGCTACTTCAAAAAGCTGGTGTAATAAGCAATAAAACTCAATCGTCCGCAAAACTCTGCCCTCATCGGCAGAGTTTTTTGTTTTTCTTCACTGCAACGAGATATAGTCAGAAAAACAACGACGATACAGAAATAATATCCATACCGCCATTGTTTTTCTGTATGCTGTTAAAGTTTTATATAGCCTTTTTATTCTGTAAATCTGCTAGAACGTGAATCTCAACCCGGCGTTGAACTGCCAGTCGGTACGAACCGTACTATTAAAAGTTTTCAGCGCATCAAAATACAAATTGCTGTTTTTGGCAATGCCCAAATTTGCGCCCAGCCCGATTTCATACCAGCTCCCAGTCAGGTCGCCTGTCTGCATAGCCAAACTTTTAATGCCATAATATCCTGTTGAACCGCCGTTGTCGCCGAAGTCGTGCAGCAGTGATGCTTTGACATAGGCATTGCTCGGGCGCCCGCCAATGCTAAACTCTTTACCACCCAAGAAGCCTAAGCGCACAATAGCGCTGTTAACTCCGTCCTGCCGGATGCTGACACCATTATACGTTGTATAATCAACTCTACTAATATGGCCCAGGCTCAGTTCGGCCTGCGGTTCTACGAACCAGCCTGCGTTCAGCTGCTGTCTGTAGCCGTATTCGGCGCTGATACCGTAAGCCCAGGTATCATAATCGGCTTTGGCGGCATTGCCGCTTAGATCGACCAGTTTAAAGTCATTAGTCAGCTTGCTGACGCGGGCGATAACGTCGATGTAATGTCCCTTGCTGCCCAGCCAGCTGGCGTATACGCCTACACCGGTACTGCTCAGATCACCGCTGCCTGCCGTATAGCCGGCGTTGCTGTCGATGCGGTTGACGGCGATACCTGTATAAAGCTTACCGCCTTTGTAGTCCTGCACTTTGTCTATACCGCCCTGGAAGCCTGTGTAATCCTGACTGAAACTACTGTCATAATTACTGTCAGCACTCAGCTCACCGCGATAGTAGCGGGCCCAGACGCCGCCCCCTTAGAAAAACTTGTTTATATCCTCGCAGTTATTACTGCGGAGCTGGTATTGAGAGTTTTTATCCAAACTGTAAAAATGCCTTCAGCGGCCCTTACTCAGCTGCAGCAGCTTCAGCAGCAGGCGGATATTACTGCCGATACGCGGCAGCCAGCTTTCATCGTACATACTTCACCTCAGTTTTCGAGAATATTAGTATTTTAGTTTAAAATATCGAAACCAAAGCATCACTTTTTTGTTTTATATCAAAAACATTTGTTATAGTAATAACCGCAATCATTATAGCATGTTTGTACCCCCCCACAAGACATACTAACGGATATTTTCGCCGCAGCCTGGCTGTCTTTTGCCCTTACGGTTTGATAGCCGCCGCAATACTTCGTATTTGCCGACTTCTTCGGTATAGGAAATCCACGATGCTTACGATCGGCCGCGTCTTTCGGATAAGTTCGCCGTCACGCTTCTTCACTGCGCTACCGCTTGTGACTAAGCTGCGCTTACTTAAAACGTCCAGACAAAATCCACATTACCTGTGAAGCCCTGCTTTTTACCGCCCCAGCCCTGTAAGCCGATATTGATAGTCGGGTCGTTGACGCCCTGTGGCTGCAAAATGTAGCCCAATTCCACCAGGCCGCTGCTGCCTTTGATGCTGGGCGCCGGTGTGCTGAAGCCTTTTACTGTCGCCCTTGCCTCACCGTCAAATTCGTATTCATACGCCAGGCCTACATAGCCGGTGCCGCGTTCGCTGTAAGCTTTGCTCACTCTTGCCCCTACTCTGGCACGGGTGCTGTCCACAGCGTCAAAGTCGTACACTTCGCCATTGCCTTCGCCCTGCAAAGTCACGCTGTCGCCGTTTTGATGAGTATACAGCAGTTTGGCATAAACATCGGCTTTGGTAGTATCGTTCAGCCCGGTCACCTTGCCGATGCCCAGATGAGCGCCATAATAAGCGCTGCTGCTGTCATAGCTGCTGTGGACGCCAGCAGTGCCCAGATCATTGCTGGCATAGTCGGCGTCCATACGGCCGTAACGCAAACTGCCTTCATAGTAGACGCCGCTTTTGTCATCCTGCCGTGCCAGCACGCCAACGCCATAATATTTAGTCTTGCCATCTCCGCGCACGCCGTTGTCCAGGTAACTGGTATAATCGCCATAGCCATATTCCACAAAGGGCCCGAAGGTCAGCCTGCCGGCATTGTTGGCAACCGCTTTGCCCATACCCAAAGCGAAGTTATAGCCTTTCACATCGGCATGCGACCCGGTATCATAACGCATACTGCCGCCGCTCATAGCGCCGAAGATCGCATTGTCCTCTGTTGATGTTACTTTCGACATGCTGGTGATACCGCTGCTTACCAGCAGGTCCGCGCCGCTGTTGATAAAGCCTGCTGCTGCCGCCTGCGTTTCTACCAGTGATTTGGTATCGTCGCTGATACCGGATTTGATGATCGTAGTTACCAGTGAATCACCGTTTTGCAAAACCGTTGTAAAGTCGTATTCCAGGCTGACGCCCTGGGTCATTTTGCCATATACTGTCGTTCCGTCGGCAAGAATGCCGTTAGCGTTGTGCAGTAAGGTCACATTATCTCCCGACTTCAGGGCCGGCGCCGAGCCTGTTATGCCCACATTGACACTGCTGCCTTTAAGGTCAGTCTGTTCATTGCTGCTGCCGCCGGTCACAGTCAGCAGCACATCACCAGCCTGCACAGTATCGGGCAGATAAAAATTATAGACGTCAAAATTCTTGATATTGGACACGGTAATGTCTGTGCTCTTGATATTCAGGATATTGCCGCTCACCTCGCCGCCGCTGGCACTATAACCGCCGTAAATAACACTGTCAGCAGCAAATATCGGCCTGCCGCTGATAGTGACGCTGTTGCCTGTCACTGCGCCAGTACCCCCATAACCGCCATAAATTTCTAGCGACTCCGTAAATTTCATGTCACCGTTGATCTCAACACTGTTGCCCGTCACATTACCAGCATTATCAACATAACCACCGTAAATTTTTATATTTTTGTCCGGGTCATTAAACTTAAAAACCGGTCTGCCGCTGATCGTAACTTTGTTGCCTGTGATCTCGCCATCAAAAGTACTGGCACCGTAAATATTCGTTCCATATGCTGATTCAAAAGTCGGCGTACCACTGATAATGACTTCATTGCCCGTAGCACTACTCTCAGTTTTGCTCTCCGCACCATAAACATCACCACCTATATTGCCGCCGCTGATCATGACTTTATTTTCTATAGCATTAATTTCACTCATACCACCATAAATAGAACCCTTAATAGTGCCACCTGTAACTGTAACGTTGTTGTATCTGGCAACATTGTCCATAGATACGCCACCAGTAGCTAACATGTTAATAGTTCCGCCTGAGACCGTGACACTGTTATAAGCAACAATGCCGCTGCCCTCCGTATAGGCGCCAAAAACTTCTCTGTCAACTTCCGCAGCCGAACCGCTGATAGTGACGCTGTTATTCGTAACAGCTCCATCACCCTCCGTATAGGCACCATAAACCTCACCTCTAATGCTGCCGCCGCTGATCATGACGCTGTTATCGATTAAATCTCCAGAACTTGAAGTTTCAATTTTGCCGCCAAAAACTTTTCCTTTGATCTCTGCAGTACCGCTGATCGTAACACTGTTATGCCGGGCTACGCCTTCCAGAGCTGCAGCGCCACCAACAGAATCTTCTATAATAGTATCTCCTTCTACTGTGACGCTGTTATATTCGGCAATTCCTTCAGCACTGCCGCCACCAAAAATAGAATAGATATTCCCGCCTGTGGCTGTAACACTGTTATAAGCAACAGTTCCAGACCCCTGGCTTAGAGCGCCAGCAACAGGATCTCTACTCGTTTCTGCCATACCACCGATGATAACTTTATTATTGGTAACTGCGCCGCTGCCCTCCGTATAGGCACCATAAACAGCATCTCTCATCTTGCCGCCGCTGATAGTGATGCTGTTAGAATCAATATCACCATCGCCCTCACTCATACCACCGATAATCTTTTCACTAATTGTACCGTTGCTCACCTCGATGCTGTTGTTCTGGACCTTATCATTACCAGTTCCCAGTCCGCTGATAATCTCTTGTCTCGAATCCTCATCTATAAGCAATCTGTTATCGGCGGCACCATTATCACCCACAAATTTCCCATCACCGTTTACAGTACCGCCGCTGTTGGCCGCCCATACCGGAGCAGCAGCCATACCGCAGACTGCCGCCATGACTGCCATAGTCAATACTTTTTTGTTCATCATCTACACTCTCCCTTTTGCTTTCTGCCCTACACCTGTCTCTTATACACATCTCCGAGCCCACGAGACCG
>OWIA01000497.1_pt1 | contig 15351 bp, 19 predicted proteins | sample 1732881 | NCBI WGS metagenome assembly OWIA01 (sample SAMN05065764, study PRJEB22554) | human gut metagenome | biome: ENVO:2100002; feature: ENVO:00000062; material: ENVO:00002003 | host: Homo sapiens | place: USA
AATCCCGTGCCTTGTTGCTGGTCACGCTGTACGGCTGTACGGACAGCAGCCTCTATCAGCGCATGGCGCACGAGTTGGTTGACCCTTGGATGGAGGAGGCTTCTCCCAAGAAGAGCAAGGCCGTGTTGATACGTCGTTTACGGGATTACGACCGTTGGTTCGGACATCAAGAGTAAATCCGCAAGAATAAGCAAGATGGAAATCAAAGATAAGAGAGAAAAAGAGGAGGTTCCCTCCGGCATCCGTTTGATGCTATTGCTGAAAGAACGTTTGGTGGAGATCATGGATCGTGAGCGTGCGAACCAAAACTCAATACACCTGTATTGCACGGGGCCCTACTGGGTAGCGTTCGAGTGTTCGGCCTATCAGTTGTATCGTGCATTTCCGGATAGCGAGACCACTCCGTTGCGCCTGTTCGCCTACCCGTTCCCGATCGTGATGGTGTCCGTAACGGATCGCTCGCTCCGCTCGTACGCCCGCAAACATATCTTGAGAAGAGACGAGTCGGATTACAAGCTATTGACCGTCCCCGGATTTTCCTTGGCAGACTACCGTGAATGGCACGCCGGCGAGGTGGAGGGACTACCTTTATTAAGTGAGAGAGTATGAGTGCTGAAAAAAAGAAAACTACACCATTAGGAAAAAGTGAGGGAGCGGAACCGGAGCGATTCATCCCGGATGGGATGGGTATGTTCCAACGTAATGTAAAACGTATAGGGGATTGTGCGCTGGCGTTTTTGGCCTTGATCGTATTCTCCCCGCTGTTTTTACTTTGTTATATCGCCGTAAAACGGGAGGATGGAGGCCCGGCGATCTTTAAGCAAAAGCGTATCGGTCGTTTCGGTCGCCCGTTCAACATCTATAAGTTTCGCAGTATGCGTCTGGATGCGGAGAAGTTCGGTCCGGCCCTTTACAAGGGTGGGGCAGATCCCCGGATGACCCGTGTCGGAAAATTCCTCCGGGTACATCACTTGGACGAGCTGCCCCAGTTATGGAATGTCTTCGTGGGCGACATGTCCTTTATCGGTCCCCGTCCCGAGCGTAAGTTCTACATCGACCAGATCATGGAGCGTGATCCTCGTTACCGTTACCTCTACCAGATCCGTCCGGGGGTGACCTCTTACGCCACGCTCTACAATGGGTATACGGACACGGTCGATAAGATGCTCCGCCGCTTGCGTTACGACCTGTTCTATCTGGAACATCGCTCTTGGCTGTTCGATTTCAAGATATTGGTGAAGACCTTCTTGAATATAGCCTTTGGTAAGAAATTCTAATGCTAGATCTCCCCGTATTCCTCCCTTGCGTCAAAGCAGGGGCAAGCCTTACGGATATAGGGGCTAAGTTGGTAATGTCCTAGGATGCGTGCCTCCGGGTAATCCCTTCGTAATTGCCGTAGCAGATCCATCAAGGTACAGCGCTGGGCGTAGGTCCGGGTATCGGCCGGACGGCCTTGTTCGTCGAGTCCTCCCTCGTAACATATACCGATACTTTTGTCGTTCCATCCGGCTGCGTGCGCCCCGATCTGGTTGACCGGTCGGCAACGATGTAGCTCCCCGTCCCGTGTGATATAGAAATGATAGCCGATATCGGCGAATCCCCGTGCCTTGTGCGATGAACGGAGCGCCTCCACAGGAAAATCCCTGTCATATCGTGTGGCCGAGCAATGAATTACAAGGAGGCGAACCTCCCTGTAATTCTGGTAGAAACAATAAGCCTTACCCATGATAATTGAAGATTGATAATTGAAAATTGAAAATTAGAGAATACAGGATTGGATGCCAAGTGCCCCTGCGATGGCGGTAGCTACGGCGATGATCACTTTGATAATAGTACTCCATACGGACTTTTTCATGATAATTAATAATTAATAGTGAATAATGAATTGAATAATGATATCCCGGCTGATATAAGAGGAAAGCTTCGCTTTCCTTTGGACGGCCTCAGCGGACGGGCGTCAAGCGAAGAGACCGTAGCGAGCGTGAGGAGCATCCCTGTCTGAGCGAAGCGAGTTGGGATGCGACAGCGAGCGTAGGTCTCGAAGTAGCCCGTCAGCGTCAGCCTTGACCTTTTGGTTACTTTTGGGTCAAGCCAAAAGTGACATACCGATTTGGGTCAAGCCAAAAGTGACACGTTAGATCTCATCAGGCGACTCCGAATCCCCCCCCAGCAGCCGGCTTCTTCGAGATATCCACGGTAGTCTCCCCAGCCTTCTCCGCACGGAGCACCGCTTGCTGAGCCTTGCGAGTAGCCACAGGTTGGAACTCCAGCCCGGCGAAGACATTCTTCAAGTCCTCGCCCGGTATATACTGGATACTAACCCCGGTGATGTTTGTAGATGTGAATTTCTCAAGACTCTCCGCACCCTCGTTGAGGATATGGAGCCGGAATTTACCCAGTTCGCCGAAATCCACCTGTTTCCCCTCTTGGAGGGCATCGAGCAGGTTCTCGACAGTGGAGATCAATACCGCCACCACATCCGCCCGACTGACGGTGGTTTGCATGGATACCCGGCGGCTCAGCTGCTTGAGCGATAGCTCACCATTGATCTGTGCCGTGGCGTACGCTTTCGCCGGCTCGTCTTTCTTGATAGGGTTGGTCCGAAGGGACACGCTGTAATTTAAAGCCATAGATTTGATAATTAAAAATTGATAATTGAAAATTGAAAATGAAATCGATTTGTTTTCGATAACGAATGTACGACATTCGGTTTCCTCTGAAATGAATACCGCTGACAGTGGATGAATAAGGGAGATAAAAGAGGAGATATGCTGAAAAATAAACATCCGTATAGTTGTTCGTGTCGTATGTTTTAAGTATCTTTATACCAATAAGATAAATCTTAAAAATGCGAACGATATGCGAACAGGATATACACAAATCGACGAGTGGCCCGTGCGGCCCTATTCCAAGCGGGAGCTGGCCATGGCCTATGCCCCCGAGATCAGCCCCGTCTCGGCCCTGAACCGGCTGGCGGAATGGATGCGGTATAACGATCGGCTGACCCGGGAGCTTGGTGATACGGGCTACCGCTCGAGGCAACGGGTCTTCACCTCCCTGCAAGTGGAGCTGATCTTCCGTTACTTGGGTCGTCCTTGAGAGGAGACACCGCCACCCGTCGGTATAGGCGAGCGGCGATGCCGGTACTGGCATCAGACAACGCCAGTACTGGCGTAGGGCTGCGATGGTAGTGCTTACGGGCAATGACAGTAGTGGCATTTCCTTCATTCCTTCATTCCTTCGGGCGTCCCTCACGCACACACACGTGCGAGGAGAAAGCGTACTCGCCCCGTGCGGTCTTGATCAGTGTTCCCTTCTCCAGCATCCGTTTGAGGGAGGAGTCGAGTGTTTTCTCGGGTATGCCGTTCTTCGCTGCCTCCTCCACGGCCTGCCGACGGCAGAACATCATTGGGAGGGCATTGAATAAAGCCTGTTCAGGAGAGGTCTGGACAGGGATGGCCTCGGAGGTAGGCAGGAAGCCCAGCACGTAGCTCGAATGGCGGTAAAGAGGCTCTATGAGCGTGAGTACGGCTTGGAAATCCTCGTCGGTGACCCGCAGGTCCAGCTTGGGGACGATACCATCCTTGATATTCTCGATGGGTATCTCCGGGGCGGGGGAGAGACCGGGGGAATTGAAAATGGAAAATTGAGAATTGAAAATTTTTTGTTGGGGAGGGAGGAATTTCTCCAAGGCTCTCAACAGGGCTACTATACTCAGGATCCGGCAGGTATTGATGGCGATACGGGCGACGGCGCTTCGCATGGAACCTCCATAGGCGTAACCGGCGTGGGAGAATAACTGGGCGAACCGTTGGTTGAACAGCTCTTTCTGTTTCTCGGATAGCCTTAGCTGGATCGTTTGGACCGATCCGTTGATCAGGTCCAGTACCTGTTTCCATTGTGTTCCCCATGTGGCGAAGCGTAGGCCGTAATCCTCGCTTTCCGAATCGAATTGGTCCATCCACTCATCGATAGGTGGCATGAAATAGAATAACTGGCGAGAGAACAGGCCGTTCTCCGCCGAGGGGATTAGCGGCTTTACTTGCGCCGGGGTTCCACTTAGCAATACGCTGAGATAAGACTCATCGCATTCCCGGTACTCATGATTAGTACGCCGGTTGAAGGCCAGTCGCTCATGGTCGTGGCATTTACGCAAGGTATCGCTCCAATGGCCGTGATCCGCTCCGATGGCGGTACTCACGGTATCAGCCTCGGTCTCGCAGATCAGCCCCACGCCGTCGGCTTCTATGAGGTTCTCTAAGATACCGGTACCCGAGTTATCGCCGGCTATGAGGAACATCTTGAGGGGCGGTTGTTCCGGCTCGGGCGTCTCGGAGCGTTTCTTGCCGAGTGAGTCCCATCGGTTCTTTTTCTCCCGATAATTCTTTAGGCTGTCTTTGTAGCGGGCCATCATCTCCTCGTGAATAGGTTCAGCTAGGCGCCTGACCCATGTCAAGGCTCCTTTTCCGGAGGCGGGAGGCGCTACGATGAAGGTTTGTAGGCATGGATACATGTATTTTTGTCCGTATAACACCCGTACCCGCTTGTTCAAGGTGCCCCCGAGTACGGTGAATACTCCCAGCAGGAGTATGTCACGCTGGGCGATGGAGTTCCCGCAATCGATCATCTGCTTGATGAACGGGGGCCACGGATAATCCGGGAAAGCGGGTGGCAAGTCCTCACGTGCGTACGTATGTGCGTGTGTGGGTGTGAGAGGGGCTTGAAGGTTTGAAGGATTCTTGTTCTCCCTCGGGTATTGGCGGAAGGTGTCGGCCAGTTGCTTGTCCGTTTTTACGCCGGCAATCTCGGCCCAGTGGAAGACGGAGCCTAATCCGTTGCGCCCGTTGCCCGCTTTGAGGGCGTGGTCGTATAGCTTGTCCGCTTCTTCGTAGACGTATTTCTCGGACAGGCGGCAGATGCGATGAAAGAACGTCCTTCCCGTTTCCCCGCAATCGTTGGCGGTGGCGAAGGCGATCGGCATATACTCTTGGTAAGTGGGAGCGATGTTCGCTCCTTGGTGTTCGATGGCGGCGACAAGCCGCTCTAAATCTGATAATGGGTTCATTTGATTTATAAGTTATAATTTATGATTTAAACTGTCAACTGTCATTTGTCAACTATCAACTCTCCCGCAGCTTAGCGGAGGGATCATGCAGAGGAAACACGCCCGTGAGAGATCGGCGTTTGAGGCATCCGCATTCAATCCGTATTTCCATTTCAGGTATTCCCATGCCGATAGCCGTGCCTTATCAAAAGATTCCTCTATGGAAGCCTTGGGTGAGAGCCGGTAGGGGACGAGCAGTTTCACGCCTGTGGTGCTTGGGCTGACGAAAGCTAGGTCCGGTCTCAGTTTATTATCGGCGAACAAGGTGTCTCGCCAGTGGAGGGTTTCCTCCGGCGAGGGGAGATGGTCGATATCGATGACAAACTCTCCGGAAAGGAATAACAGGCGGTCTTCCTTGCGATAGGAGAAGACCCCGGCCGGTGTGACGTATGGCAGTAAGTTTTGCTTCAGTTTGCGGAACCGTTTCTCGTCGCTCAAAGCGTCCTGTACGCTGAGCGTTCGTTCTTTCAGCCACTCGTTGGAGGTGATATAGGTATGCAACTGTTTGACACTGGTCACGCCGCTCGGCACTTGATTGGAGATGGGGGCGTTGAAAAAGGACATGATACATTCTTTCATTAACTCGTTTGATTTAAAGTTTAGGCTGGTAAAGGAAAGGTAAAAGAGTGAGAAAAAACGGTCCGGTAAGTTATTTGCACCTATCGGTAAGTTATTTGCGCATAAAAGTAATTCGGTGACAGGAAAAAGAAGAAGATATGAGTGAAGAGAAAGCGAGCCCGTGTGTGCTGCACATCCATGGCGAGAACATACAGGTGCTGCCCAACGCCATGTTTGCCATTCAATATATTTGCTTGGACCCGGGAGAAAAGCCGGAGGTCGTTTCGGAAAAAGACGTGAGGCCGGATCCGGAGCCGTGTGATTTATTAGCCTCCTATATCCAAGACGAGGAGGTACGTCACGACTTCGTGAAGCGAATCGCCCAATGCCCGGATGTGGCCACCCTCTGCCAAACGGTGCTGACCGACCTTTTCAACGAGGTCTTTTGCGACTGCGTGGAACCGGCCAAACTTATCAAGAGCAAGGAATTCATCAACGCCATCATCCCCCTGCTCCCCTTCAAGCAAGGCAAGAGCTTGCGCAATATCCGGCGGGCGATCGTGAAGTATGTGCTGGGGGAAGGGTAGGTGTTTTGGTTTATGAATGATTGCATAATTGGATATTTATTTGTTTCTTTGTCAATATTCTATTTTCTTATGAAGTCGAGACAAGAGATCCTAGCGTTATTAAGAGACTTCAAGGTTCGTAAAGGCAAAAAGTACGGAATCTTGAAGATGGGTATCTTTGGCTCTGTAGCTCGTGATCAACAGACGGAAAGCAGTGATGTGGACATTTATTACGAGGGTGAGGCGCAAGGGCTTTTCTCTCTCTCCCATTTGAAAAATGAATTGGAAGAACTGTTGGGAAGCCCGGTGGATATCATCCGTCTTAGAGACCGGATGAATCAGTTGCTTCGTAAACGCATCGAGAGGGAGGGGATCTATGTTTGATAGAGAGTTGGCCTTGGATACCTTATCGCAGATAAAGGAGATGTGTTTTGGGGTATTTATGCTTACTCCCTCATTTATAACCTTGTGGATCGGGAAAGAATATGTGCTAGACTCCATGACGTTGTTATTGATGACTGCCATCTTGTTTATCAACTTGAGCCGCACGACCGTGGATGCTTATATTAACGCTTATGGTCTGTTCGGTGATATTTGGGCACCGGTAACGGAAGCTTCTATTAACATCGGGATGTCTGTCCTGCTGGGATATTTCTTTGGATTACATGGTGTGTTGTTGGGCGTGTTGATAAGCCTATTGATCGTCGTTTTTTGCTGGAAACCTTGGTTCTTGTTTTGTAAGGGATTGAGATTGCCTTTGCGGATTTATGTGGTTATGTATGTTAAGCATCTAATCGCAAGTATGGTATGTTCGTTTTTTGTTTATTATATTTCTGATTATATACCTTTTCGTCCGGAGGATAGATTCTTTTCGTTCTTCTTTTATGGGATAACTGTCATGCTTATTTTCATGCTGAGTATTGTGTCTATCTTGTATCATATAGGACAAGGATTGCGCCATTTTGCACGAAGGATAGTGAGTATTATTATATAAGTATATGTAAATTGTAGTTTGATTGTATGTTATTATATATTACGTTATCATTTCTTTTGACTTTTTTTTCATTTTTGGAGATTTTTCTAGTCAAAAAACGTTGTACGTATTGGCTGTATATTTTCTCGTTTTTTTTGTTTTGCTTGTCGTTCCTTCGTTGGAGAGTAGGAACAGATTGGGATAGTTATTATGAGATCTATTTGCATCCGGAATTATACGCTAACATGGAGACGGGTTTCATGATGATTAATAGTATCGGTAAAAATTATTTTGAAAGCTATACGGTAACTTTATTTATTTAGGGGATCTTGCTGTTTACTTTTCAAACTGCTGCGATCAAGCGGCTGTCTCCTTTTCCTATGACTACTCTTATGCTTTTATGGGGATCAAACTTTTGTGGTATATTTTTTGTACGCCAATCTGTATCTACGGCCATATTACTTTTTTCCATTGTAATGATACGTGACAGACGTTTGTTGGCATTTTTAGTGCTGGTGTTTTTAGCCGGTCTTATTCATCGCTCCGCTTTTGCGTTTTTGCCGGCTTATTGGATTTATCAGTTCCATTTTTCGAATAGACGAGCTGTACTTGCGATAGTTTGTGGCATATTGATAGGTTCAATAATTGACTTTTCGGATTATTTTAGTTCTATAGGTTCTTTCTTGGGTGGAATGTATGAAGCTAAGATTGAGGGATATATGAGCAGAGGTGCTGATATGAGTTTTAATGCCGGACAGACTGCCGCGCAATTGTATATGCGTTCCATGCTAGGGCGTTTGCTCTTATTACTTTTGTTTGTCTTGTTTATAAAAAAGAAACATAAAATAACAATTGGGGGGGTATGCTCAACCTATTTACCTTCGCTGTCGTTTTATTACCGGTTTTCAGTAGTGTAACGAATACGTTTAGTCGTATGTTGACTCCTTATATGTATTGTCAATCATTGCTGCTGACCCTCGTGATTTTTTCCTTGAGTTCAGATGTTAGGAAGTTTTGGTGTTTCGCCTTATTTATAGCAATGATGGCAGTTCAGTTATATATGAAATTGTTTGTGGATTATGGCGGTGAAGCCTACTTGCCTTTTGGCACAATATTATAAATTAGTATGAGAAGGATTCTTTTTATAGCCACGTGTGATATGGGTAAACGAACAGGTGGAGGTTTAGCAAATTTAGCTTATTATAATGCGTTTAAGCATCTGTTTCCTTGTGTCGTGGATTTGGCAATGGCAGAGGAGAATTGCATAGGTATGTATGCGGATGCAATTCATGTTCCTCGGAGGGGATTTGTGAAGAAAATAATAGGGATAGTGCATGGTGAGTTTCATCGTAATTTAGCCTTCTTTAGGCACTATGTAAGGGCGGTAGCTGGAAAATATAGCTGTTGCGTGATAAATGGTGGCGTATATGCCGGTGATATGATCAACCTTTTTCATGAGCAAGGGATTAAGGTGATCGTGATTCATCATAATTTCGAGCGCGAATACCATTTGGGAAATAGGTCTTGGAAGACTTTATGGGGCTTGAATGCCACATTGCTGAATCGTATTGAGCGAAATGCCTTTTTAAAGAGCGACCTTAATTGTTACATAACCGCAGAAGATAAGCGTTTGTTTCATAAATATTATGGGGATTGCCGTGGCAGGGAATATATTTTGGGCGTATTTGAACCTTCATCTGTCAGCTTGTTACCTATGAGAGGAGAGGGAGATTCCGTTGTCCGGCATATCATCGTTTCTGGAAGCATGAACTCTACGCAGACGATAACCGGTATTATGGATTTCAAGGAACGTTATTATTCTATTCTAGAAGAAAATTATAAAGATTGGAATGTGATTTTTGCGGGAAGAAATCCCGGGGAAGAAATTGTTGGCTTTTGTGATGAACATTCGGATCGCTTAAGTTTGATACCCAATCCTCCTGTCATGGATGAGGTAATAGATAGGGGGTCTATCTTTTTATGTCCTACGAATGTGGGTGGGGGTTTAAAATTACGTCTGATGGATGCCTTAAGGCGAGGTATGCCTGTACTTACGCATGAGGTGTCAGCCCGCGGGTATGATGTTTTCTTTGGTTATCCCTTTTTTCAAGTTTATCATGATGAGGATAGTTTTAAGAAAGGACTCGAAACGCTTGTTGTTTTTATGCGAGATAATGAGAATTGGCAATCAGACATATTGCGTATTTATGTTTCTCATTTCGGGTTCGACTCTGGATGTGATCGGGTCTTTGAGGCTATTTCTTTGTTGTCATTATGATTTATCTTCTTTTTATAGTTGTAAATTGTGGTTACCTGTCATTATTGAGTAAGTGCAGGAAGCTAAGTCTTGGACAAACGTTATTGTTTGGTTTACCGATGTTAATGATGTGGAGTCTTTTAATCGGCGGACAGTATAACGTAGGAACTGATTATTTTTCTTATATGGAAATGTTTGTTCCCGGGGCAAATTTGGCTTATGTGAATGAAAGTAGAGGCGAATATGCCTTTTCTTGGTTTGTTGAAACGTGTCAGCACTTAGGAGTATATGGACAGGGTATCTTTTTTGTTATAGCTGCTGTCTGGTCTGTGATATATTTATATATTGCTTATTCTCTTGTCGGCAGCAAATACATCTACCTGTTTTTGTTTGTATTTATTGTCTTTACCGGAGCTTTTAACAATCAAATGAATGGAATAAGACAGTATTTTGCCATGTATTTATTGTGGTTGGCCATTATCCTTATAAGGAAAAAACGTTATGTAGTATCTATAGCCTTGTTTGTTGTCATTCCCTTTTTTCACCAAAGTTCACTCGTTGTCATGGTGATTTTTCCAGTCCTTTATTATTGGGTAAGTGAATGGCGGAAGAGTACGTGGCTTTATGGTATATTAGTGACAGGTATGATTTGTAGCTTATTGATATCGGATGATGTTATAGCATTCTTCTTGCCTTATTTTGATCAGTATAGCGGGTATTTTGGGTCAGAAAAAATGGATAGTCAGAAGTCTTTGTTAATACTTACAAAATATGTATGTATGCCTTTGTTCTTATATGCTATATATATATATCCTAGAATGGATCTTACTAATTATCAAAGAAAATTATTCGTTTTTGGATTATGTGGGTATGCTTTCAAACTCTCTGTAGTATCAATGTCTCTAGTGTCTCGTTTGGGACTTTATTTTGAGTTATTTTCTTGTATACCTCTTGTGTATTTGCTGATTTATTTAAAGATGAATAGCCGAAAATTAGTATATATTCTTGTGCTAATTTATTTGTTGTTGCCATATAGTCTAAAAGTTATAATGAGCAATACTGGAGAATATTCCTATAATTTCTTTCTTTCCCTAAATTGATATAGTTTAAAGACTTCTTATTTTATTGATAGATATATAATAATTAGATTATTATGTTAAAATAATTACACGTATGAATGTTATAAAGATTGCCGTAATTGGCTTGGGTTATGTCGGTTTACCTTTAGCTCGACTTTTCTCAACGAAGTATCCCACAATTGGTTTTGACATGAATCAAAGCCGTGTAGATACATTGATGATAGGTCATGATGCTACGTTGGAAGTAGCGGATGAATTGTTGCAGGATGCTATCTGTAACCATGGTTTTAAGTGTACTACTTCGTTGGAGGATATTAAGGATTGTAACTTCTATGTAGTGGCTGTACCTACTCCGGTGGACGAGAATAATCGTCCGGATCTTTGCCCGTTATGGGATGCGAGTGAAACGGTGGGGAAGGTGATATCCAAAGGTGATATCGTGGTGTATGAATCAACGGTATATCCGGGTGTCACGGAAGAGGAATGTCTTCCGGTTGTAGAAAGAATATCGGGTTTGAAGTTTAATACGGATTTCTTTGCCGGTTATTCACCGGAACGAATCAATCCGGGGGACAAGGAGCATACGGTAGAGAAAATCAAGAAAGTAACCTCAGGTTCTACGCCGGAAATAGCTGATATCGTAGATGAGGTTTATAATTCGGTATTAGTGAATGGTACACATAAAGCTCCATCTATCAAGGTCGCAGAAGCATCGAAGATAATTGAAAACTCACAACGTGACGTAAACATCGCTTTTATGAATGAGTTAGCTAAGATTTTCAATGCAATGGGTATCGATACGAATGACGTGATTGAGGCGGCCGGTTCCAAATGGAATTTTATTAAGTTGAAACCGGGTTTGGTGGGTGGTCACTGTATCTCGGTGGATCCATATTATTTGATTCAAAAAGCACAGGTATATGGGGTACTACCTCGTCTGATGTTTTCTGCTCGTCGCTTGAATGATGGCATGGGTGCCTATGTGGCAGAGCAGACTATTAAATGTATGAATAAAAAAGGGGTAATAGTGAAAAATGCTAAGATCCTTATTCTAGGAATCACTTTCAAGGAAAATTGCCCTGATATTCGTAATACGAAGATCGTGGATATTTATCATACATTTAAAGAATACACGGAAAATATTACCATTTATGATCCATGGGCAAATCCTAGAGCTGTAGAACATGAGTATGGTATAAAGATTGTTAGTAGCCTTGCAGAGAAAGAGAAGTTTGATGCCGTCATTTTAGGTGTTGCCCATGCGGAATTTTTGAGTCTTAATGTGAAAAGTCTTATTAAGGATGGAGGCGTGATCTATGATGTCAAGGGGGTTTTTAAAAGAGAAATCATAGATGGTCGGTTATAATATATCAGAATGAAAGTTTTACAGATCTGTAATGACTTTGCGGGGAGTAAGGTTCATGTTAGCTTGGTGAGAAAATTGGATGAAAAGGGAGTGGAACAAGTGGTCTATTGTCCTGTCCGAGATCAGAAGCTAATAGGTGTTAACCGATTTGAAGGAACTCATGTCGAATTTATTTATAGTTATATTATCAAGTCGTGGTATAAGTTTCTTTATCATTATAAGCGAAGAGTTTTGTATAAGGACATGAAAGCAAGGGTCGATTTAAGTGAATTTGACTTGATTCATGCTGCTACGTTGTTTTCTGATGGCGGATTAGCTTATAAGGCTTATAGGGAATACGGCATCCCTTACATAGTTGCCGTTCGGAACACGGACATAAATACTTTTTCAAAAACCCAGCCCCAAACATGGAACGCCGGTCGTGAAATTTTACTACATGCAAAGAATATAATTTTCTTATCGAAAGCCCTTAAGAAAGAATTTGAGCAACTTTATTTTACACGATCTATTCTAGAATGTATTAGGTATAAATTTGTTTTTCAGCCCAATGGTATTGATGATTATTGGCTTTCACACCTTGATACGACCATAAGATCAGGAAGGGGAGTGCTTTATGTTGGGGATTTTTCTAGGAATAAGAATGTGAGTCGTTTGATTGAGGCTATACGTCGGGTTCGTTTTAATCCTGCTTTTAAAGATGTTTACCTGACTATTATTGGAGGAGGTGAAGATCATAGAAATAAGACTCTCAATGTGATAAATCGGAATAGTGATTTTGTTCGGAATTTAGGTAGGATTCATGATAAATCGATAATACGATCTATAATGAGGCATCATGCGTTATTTGCGATGCCAAGTATTTATGAAACATTCGGATTGGTTTATATAGAGGCATTATCGCAGAATCTCCCGATAATATATGGTAAAGGTCAAGGTGTTGACCAATTATTCTCGGAAAAAGAATCTCCTGTAGGCATAGGAGTTAACGCTAAATCGATAGAGGAAATAGAGCAGGCTATTTACACGATATTGAATAATCAGAGCATATATTCCAATAAGCAAGTTGATTTTACCCTGTTTGATTGGAATTGGATTGCGGAGAAATATATTAATGGTTATAAGAGTATTGTTCAGTAAGGATATGATGGGGCATTCATGTTCCTGTTGAAAAATATCTTCTATTTAATCAAAAAAAAGATAAAAGAATGAAAATACTATCTATCTTATCGGATCATAGGTTTATTGGTTTTGACAGAATGAAAGTGCTCTTGCCCGATGGTTGTAAAATCGAAATGCCAACACAGTCGCCTTTTATAAAATATTTGTGTAGATTTCGTTCCCTCGTTCGTCTATTCCGATTAGAGCCACGGTGCGCAACGTTTCTTACGGAAGATATTTTAATACTCGCTTTCCTTCGGAAGTTGTGGTTTATATCGCTAAGTAAAGCAAATATTGTGAGTGTGGAAAATCTCAGAATAGGATTTAGTGAAGTGCTAACATTTTGTTCTATGAGGTCTTATGGAATGAATGTCGTATATTATGGTGATTATGGTCAAAATGTGAATGGTGAAGAAATTCATATCTATAAATTAGATGAATCTTTGCATAGTGAAATATGCTATACATTTCCCGCAGGATCAGTAAAACATATACATAATATATTATACGATAAATATCGTGAACGCTTTTTTATTTTCACAGGGGATTTTGGTGATGACGTGGGGATTTACATAGCTAATAGTGATTTTTCTAAGGTCACTCCTTATTTAGTAGGTCAACAGTCATACCGAGCTGTGATTGGGAAGGTATTGGAAAATGGATTGCTTTACGCCACAGATGCGGTGATGGAGGATAACTATTTATATTATGTGCCTTTTTCTGATAGCATACCCCGGAAACTATTATCTCTTGGTGGGTCTGTGATTTATGGATTGATCTTGAAAGAAGGTTTGGTCTTCTCGACGACAGTAGAACCCAGACCTTCTGTTTCTTCTAAGATTATCTCTTTAATTGATAATAGGAGAGGCAAGGGTATAAAATCTAATCTTATCGATGTGTTTTATGTATCTGATGATTTGGCTTGTCAGAAACTAAAATCATATAAAAAAGATTTTTTGCCTATGAGGTTGTTTCAATATGGGTGTGTTACATTTCCTGTACTTTTTGATGAGCATATGGAAATTTCATCGCTTCCTGTTAATCCTGTTTCTGTTGATGATTATGATGGTATAGTTGATCATTTAGAATTATCAAATACTTATGGATTAAAGATACATTAGCGATTGATTCCTCCGTGGAGAAGGGCAAAGGGCTTTTTAAACAGATGATAGAGGACAAACGGGCTATGCGTGCTTATATTCGTGAGCATGGAACTTTAAATGGTTTTAATCAGAAATCTATCAATTTTGTGAAACCTATATGAGATAGTAGAAATAGAAAATCAAGAAGAATATTTGTAACCTTACTAAAAGTAAGTATCTTTATTCTAAGATTTATTTTAAATGCAAATGCGTAAGGACGATATATTAATTTCTCTTAGGGCTTTGATAAAGCAAGTGATGCCGGCAGGGACAAAGGTCTTTTTGTTCGGTTTGCAAGCCCGTGGAGATGTGCATGATGAATCGGATTGGGATATTCTGATATTATTAGATAAGGAAAAGATCACTTCCGCTGATTTTGACACTTATGCGTATCCTTTAGTGGATCTGGGATGGCAATTCGGTGAATATTTTAGCACGAAGTTGTACACTTTCACGGAATGGATGAAGCGTAAGGGGACTCCCTTTTTCAAGAATGTGGAATTAGATGCTATTGAGCTTGAGTTGAGGTAAAGTGGAGATTATGATGACTGGATTGTGATTGATGCCAATGAGATTCTTCCTTTGATGGATTCTGTTGAGGATTATTTAAATACATTACTTTTATTGATCGATAAATAGGCTGAAAAAATACTTTTTCCAGTCTTGAGCGTGAATCTAACGCATATCATTTACATTAGATATGCTTGGAATGCGTATGTCAAAACCTGACTATTAAGGATTCCTACCGGTCTGAATACTGAAAGGCCGAATACTTTTTGATACATTATCTTTTTAACACATATTTCTTATGAAAGCATGTTTCATGGGTTTGGGCTATATTGGCCTGCCCACGGCTATTATTGCCGCAAAGCACGGGGTGGATATCGCCGGCGTGGATATCAACGCCCAAGTGGTGGAGGTCACCAACCAAGGGAAATTGCATATCATCGAGCCGGGTATGGAGGAGATGTTGCGGGAGGTACTGGCCTCCGGACATTTCAAGGCGTACACCGAGCCTCAGGTGAGCGACGCTTATTTCATGGTGGTACCCACTCCCTTCAAGGGGGATCATGAGCCGGACGTATCGTTCGTGGAGTCGGCTACCCGTATGGTGCTTCCTTTGTTGAAGGAGGGGGATTTGTACGTGA
>OWIA01000557.1_pt1 | contig 14585 bp, 8 predicted proteins | sample 1732881 | NCBI WGS metagenome assembly OWIA01 (sample SAMN05065764, study PRJEB22554) | human gut metagenome | biome: ENVO:2100002; feature: ENVO:00000062; material: ENVO:00002003 | host: Homo sapiens | place: USA
CGCCACTCCCGTAACACCAAGCGTTCAGATTCCGGCAATGACAGTTTTCCTCCCGGCATGGCCTTAGTTGTACATGGAAAGCTCTGTTTCCAGCTCCGGGCAGCGATTCACGCGAAACCGTTCATCCAGTTCCAGAATTTGGCTATGGCCCAGGCTGTCCTTGATGGTGAGATTGACTTTGGAACGACCGGGATACCTTTTTAGAATATCCCGTATCTGTTCCAGATTTTTTCTCGTGTGGCGGAGGGGACTGACAATGATATTCAGAGGCCCCTGATCCCCGGATTTGGATTTGCGCTTTTTGCCTCCAAGTGGGTCAATGCTCTGGGCAGCCACGCTTTTGGAGGATGTACGGTCATCCTCCCGGATGTTGGCTCGCACGGAGACGAAAACGCCCGGCTCCAGGCCACCCTCCATTTCCTGGGTCTTTTCATAAACATCCGACCACAACAACACTTCTATGCTGCCGGTAAAATCTTCCAACGTCAGAATGGCGAATTTTCTACCGGCCTTACTGATTTTGGGGGTGACGGAACGAACCATGCCGGCAATCTGGTGCTTCTGCTTGAGTTCGTGTGGTTCCAGCGTATCAATGAGCCCTATGCGAGTATATTTTTCCGCATCAATGACACCGCGCATGGAGTCCAGGGGATGGCCGCAAAAATAAGCGCCCAACAGATCCTTTTCATCTCCCATACGCTGCTCCTTGGACCACTCCGGAATGGCAGGTTCATCCTTCACTCTGGGCGCTTCAAAGGTCATATCAAACAGAGACCCCTGCCCTAAAGCCTTATCCCTATGTACCTGGGAAGCTCCGCTGAGAGCCAGGTCCACACGTTCAAACAGAACACAACGCGGCTCCAGCGTCCAGTCCAGCGCTCCCGCACGAATCAGGGATTCCAGAATCTTTTTGTTGACAGATTTGGAATCCAGCCTGTTGCAAATGTCCTCCATACTGGAAAATTCCCCATTCTTCTCTCTTTCTTCCAGAAGAATCTGCATGGCCCCCTCTCCCACGTTCTTAATGGCCGCCAGCCCATAACGCACGGCCAGCTTGCCGGAGGGCATTTTCTCAGGAGTGAATTTGAGCATGGATTTATTTACATCAGGAGGCAGGATCTCAATACCCATGCGGTTGGCTTCCTGAATGAACACTCCGATTTTGTCATTGTTCGCCTCATTGGACATCAGCCCGCAGAGGAATTCCACAGGGAAGTGAGCCTTGAGATAGGCCGTCCAGTAGGAAATATGCCCGTAGCAGGCGGAGTGGGACTTATTAAAACCGTACCCGGCGAATTTTTCAATCTTGTCAAAGATAGCTGTAGCCGTTTTTTCATCAATCTGGTTTGTCTTCCAGCATCCTTCCACAAAGTGGGCCTTTTCCTTGGCCATCTTCGCCGGGTCCTTCTTGCCCATGGCGCGCCGCAGAAGGTCGGCCCCGCCAAGCGTATAACCAGCCAGCAGCTTGGCCGCCGCCTGCACCTGTTCCTGGTAAATCATCACGCCGTAGGTTTCCCCACTGACCTGTTCCAGCAAAGGATGCTCATACTCCACCTGGCGCAGCCCCTTCTTCACCTCAATCATTTCATCCATAAACTGCATGGCTCCCGGTCGGTAAAGAGCCAGCAAGTCAATGATGTCTTCAATTTTCTGAATCCCGTAACGGCGGCAAGTGTCCACCATACCGCCGGATTCCAACTGGAAAACCCCCATCGTATCTCCCCTGTTCAGCAAGTCCAGGGTTTCCCGGTCATCCAGAGGGACGGAATCCAGTTTGAACTCCGGCACGCGCCAGCGGGCGTATTGCTCCGCATCATGCATGACGGTCAGGGTTTTCAAACCCAGGAAGTCCATCTTCAAAAGCCCCACTTCATAAATCGCGCTCATGTCGCACTGGGCGACAACAGCGGCATGAGGATCGGACAGATCGTCACGGGTGAGGGCCACATGCTCGTCAAGGGGACGGTCACCGATCACAACACCTGCCGCATGTACCCCCACGTTACGGATCAAGCCTTCCAGGCGGGTCGCGTACCCCCACAATTCCGCATACCCCTCATCAGAGGCAATCAACTCCCTCAGCTCCTCGTTACTCTTGTAGCTGGACTGAAGAGTCACCTTGGGGCCGGTTTCGATAAGTTTGGAAATACGGTCCCCGTCCGCATAGGACATATCCATCACACGTGCTACGTCCCTGAGTACGGACTTGGCACCCATGGTGCCGTACGTAATAATGTGGGAAACAGCGCGCTCCCCGTATTTCTGCCGAACATAATCAATTACTTCCGGCCGGCGTGTCTGGCAAAAGTCAATATCAATATCCGGAGGGCTGACGCGTTCCGGATTTAGGAAACGTTCAAAGATTAATCCGAATCTCAGAGGATCTATGTTCGTGATTTTCATGGCATAAGCCACCAAGGAACCGGCTGCAGAACCACGACCGGGACCTACGGGAATGTCATGATCCTTGGCCCAGTTGATGAAATCCGCCGTAATCAGGAAATAGGAAGGAAATTTCAACTGGTTGATAATTCCAAGTTCATAATCCAGACGATCGCGCAATTCCTTATCTGCAGCTACACGTTCCTTTCCGTACCGCTCTTCCAGCCCCTTATAGCATACTTTACGCAGGTATTCTTCGCGCGACGACCCGTCTGGCGTGCCGAATTCGGGGTATTTCTCCGTACTGGTGGAATCCAGCTTGATGGTAACATTGCACCGTTCCGCAATTTTCAACGTATTTTCCACGGCATCCGGATAATCCTTGAATACCTCCCGCATTTCCTCTGGAGATTTCAAATACACTTCCGTGGAATAGCGCATGCGTTTTGGGGAAGCCAGTTTTTCGTTGGTTCCTATGCAAATCAAAACATCGTGCATGTCGTGATCTTCCTTCCTGAGGAAGTGCACGTCATTGGTGGCAACAATGGGGGTATTGGTCTTGCGGGCGATACGCACCAGCTCCGGCAGGCATTTTTTCTGTTCCTCCATGCCATGGTCCTGAAGCTCTACAAAAATATTGTCGTCCCCAAAAATATCCTTTAGCGCCAGAAGGGCTTCCTCTGCTTTTTCAGGCTGGTCATTGAGCAGCCACTCATTAAGCGGTCCGGCAATGCATGCTGTACAACAGATGAGGCCCTCATGGAATTCCCGCAGGGTTTCCATATCCACGCGGGGTTTATAATAAAAGCCTTCCAAGTGGGAACGGGACACCAGCTTAACCAGATTCTGCCACCCGGTTTCATTTTCCGCCAGCAAAAGGAGATGTGTGTATTTGCGGCGGCCGGGAAGCTGTTTTTTCACGCTGATGGGCGTCGGGGAAAGGTAAACCTCGCAACCAAAGATAGGCTTTACCTCCTGCTTCCGCGGTCCTTCCGGATGCTCCTTGTTCCAGGCGGCCACGGATTTATTGAGGCTGTTTGTCTCCATGACCAGTTCAATGGCTCCGAACAGATTGCCGTGATCCGTGACAGCAACGGCGGGCATCCCCATGCGGGAACACTCAGCAATGAGGTCCTTGATATGGACTGCGCCGTCCAGCAACGAATATTCCGTGTGATTGTGAAGGTGTACGAAGGAACCGGGCATGGATGGATCCTGTAAGCGGTTAATAAAGGAAATCAGCGGTGAACAGGGCATTCGGCCTTCATGGCTTCCACACATTCCCGGATAAGGTCCGGGCCGCGATAAACGAAGCCGGTATAAAGCTGCACTAGGCTGGCTCCGGCCTTGATTTTGGCGACGGCATCCGCCCCGCTCATAATGCCTCCAACGCCAATGATCGGAATACGTCCTTTCAATTCGGAAGCAAAAGCTCCAATAACTTCCGTGGACCGTTCCGTCAGAGGAGCGCCGGACAGGCCGCCTGCTTCTTCATGCCGAGGATTGGCCTCTACCCCAACGCGGGAAAGAGTCGTATTCGTAGCAATAAGACCATCCAGTCCCTCATCCAGAAAAACGCGGCTGAGCTCCGCGATATGCTCATCTGTCACATCTGGAGCCACTTTCATAAAAATGGGCACATGGCGACCCGTTTCCGCAGCCAAGTTGGATTGCTCCGATTTCAGGGAAGCCAGCAGACGGGCAGCAGGTTCCGCCGCCTGAAGGTCGCGCAGGCCTGGCGTATTGGGAGAAGAGAAATTGATGGCTATATAATCCGCCACAGGCCATGCCGCACGCAGACAAGTAAGGTAATCCTGGGCGGCATCCTCATTGGGAGTTATTTTATTTTTCCCAATATTGACACCTAGCACACCGTGAAAACGAGTGGCGGAGCGAATGTTTTCCACTCCGGCGGCAATACCTTCATTGTTAAACCCCATCCGGTTGATAATAGCTTTCTGGGGAATCAGCCGGAACAGGCGGGGCTTTTCATTGCCCGGTTGCGGCCGGGGCGTCAGCGTACCCACTTCCACAAAACCGAATCCGGCCTGGCCAAAAGCGCTTACCGTATCCGCTTCCTTGTCCATTCCGGCGGCAAGTCCCACCCGGTTGAGGAATTTCATCCCCAGGATTTCCACAGGATCCGAAGGAACTTCCCCCATTACTAGAGGCAGTACACGCATTTTTTCTGCCAGGCGCAATCCCCACAAGGTCACCTTGTGGGCAGTTTCCGGATTCATTTGGAATAATACACTTTTAGCGGCGGAATATAAGGCGGGTGACACAATGCGGGGAGTGTATCACACCCTCTTTTAGGGTCAAGAATGGGAAGCGTCTTGCCGGGATGATTTTATCCGGTACAATTCCTTGCCATGAACAGGAAGGAATGCCTCTCATCCTGCCGTCTGTACGGTATTGTAGATATGGGATATACAGCTGAACATCAAATACTCCCTGTAACAGAAAAACTATTGGCAGGCGGCCTGCGCATTCTCCAGCTAAGGGCAAAAAACCATAACCCGGAACACATCGAAAATATGGGGCGCCAGCTTGCCCCCCTGTGCCGTAAATACGGTTGTCTTTTCATCATCAACGATTATCCTGAAATTGCCCTGAACATCGGTGCAGACGGCGTCCATCTGGGACAGGATGACGGAGACTTGGCATCCGTAAGGGGGCTGCTGGGAAAGGATGCCGTTATAGGACGGTCCACGCATAGTCCTGAACAGGCCCTGGGTGCATGTGGAGAGCAGGCGGACTATATCGGGTTTGGGCCCTTGTTCCCCACGGGTACCAAACCGGGAAGACAAGCCATTGGCCTAGAAGACATCGCAAGCGTACAGCAACAGCTACCGGAAAATTTCCCTGTCTTCTGTATCGGCGGCATCAATGGGAACACACTGCCCTCCGTACTGGAGGCGGGGGCAAACAGGGTAGTCATCGTTTCCTGGCTGCTTACACACCCCGACATCACGGGAACAGTCAGAACTCTCAGAAAAGAACTGGGAGAAGCGTAACGAAAAACGCGCACCCCCATTCATGTTATCCCTGCCTTTCCTCTTCCTCCGGAGACAGAGCCGGACGGGAGATCAGAAGAACGGCAGTATTCACAATCATCTGCAAAATGTGATCCTGATCCTTCATCCACGGTTCCTTTTCTTGAAGATCCATGCACGCGACATATTTCCCCAACGTAGCATGGAAGATGGAACTCATGATATGCGCATGCCAAGATAAGGAAAGCTCATCATCCCACGGACAGAATCTCCGGATTCTTGCTATCATCTCCTGGATAGATGAAGCATAAAATTCATCATAGATTTTTCTTCCCAGATATTCCGGCTCCTGCGGCAAACGCCACAATAAACGGACATGATCCGGCCCTCCCAGGCTCTCATCCAGAAATAGCCGAAAAGCAGGTTCTATAAATGCACGGGCATACGCCCTCAGGGACGGATGAAGATCCGCCTCTTTCAGCATCTTCATGCGCGCTTTCATCAGAGGTTCCGCATATTGTCTGTAAACAGCCAGATACAGTCCCTCCTTATTCTCAAAATAGTAAACGATAGAAGCCAGATTAACTCCTGCTTCAGAAGCGACCGCCCTCATGGTCACGCCATTAAATCCCCTGAGGGCAAAAAGCTTCTGTGCAGCACGGAGGATTTTGCCGCTGGTTTCCGCAGAACGGTCGGACTGGGATTTGCGGGTAGAAGACATCTCCTAAACAATCAGACAATGCGCCGCCTAGCGGGAAGAACGGCTTGAGCCGATGGCTTTTACCAACTGTTCCATGTTTTGGGAGGACTGAATAGGCTTGCCGTCCTTGTCCACCAGAATCATGGTAGGGATACCGCGTGGAGCCACCTTCTTGGCAAGCTCCGTCAAATCCTCTTTCAACAGGATAGGCCATGGCATGTTATTGGCAGCAGCCCATTTTTGGGCGGCATCCAGGTTCTGGTCCAGATTGCACATGATTACTTCCACATCCGGATTATCCTTTACCACCCTGTTATAGGCCTCCACGCTGTGAGGCGCATTCCGGCAGCAAGGACCGCACCAGCTTGCACTGAAATACAAAATGAAATGCTTGGGATTCAATTTCCCGTCCCTCTTTTTAAGTTTGCCGTTTTCAAGCATGTAAGTCTTTCCCTTCATCTCCTCCGCCACAGGGCCGGACGGCATGGACGACCATTCTGCAATAGGCTTGCCGATAACTTCCTTGTGTTCCTCCAGCCATGCGCGATCTTCATCGGAAAGCTTTTCCAGCGGCATCGTAATGGGCTTTTTAGCCGTCGTCACCAATTTGACGGTCTTCATATTCAGGGCTACTGGACGGGCTTCCACCGTACTGCCCGTATTTTTATTAGTCCAGGTGCGGAGGGAAGGATCATCCGCTACTCCGGAAGAATCCGCCCAACAGAGAGAGGACCCCATCATGAATGTGGATGCCAATAAGATACACCAAGATGAAAATTTCATACACATAATGCTAATATACTATTTCTTATCTTCCATGTCGAGAAGCTGATTCCAAAATTTGCCTGGCTCGGGCATGTCCCGGGTCGCGGCGCAGGGCTTCCGCGGCAGCGGCAGCGGCCTCACGGTACCGCCCATTGCGGTAAAGCATCACCGCAAGAGTGAAAGGAATATCCGCATTTCCCTTTTCCAGGGAAGAACAGTTTTCCAAATCCTGCAAAGCCTGCTCCAGCCGGCCCACTTTTTCATTCAACAGAGCACGGTTAAACAAAGCACGAATAAAGGAAGGCTCTATTTTTAAAGCTTCGTTAAAGGATTCCAAAGCTCCCGACTCATCATTATTTTCAATCTGGCCCAGTCCCAGGAGATACCACAGATTGGCATCCCTGGGAGCCAGGCGTACAGCCTCTTGCATCTGATCCACCGCCTCCCGGCTGCGGCCTTGAGAAGCCAGGAAAACGGCATAATCACGGTGCACCACGGATGAAGTGGCATCCCATTTCAAAGCTTTGGAAAACCACAATTCCGCAGTTTTCACATCCTTACGGCTAATGGCTATCTGGGCCAGCTTCATAGCTCCGGAAGGCTGGTCCGCCTGGTGCAAAGCGGCAGCAGTAAGTTCCTTCATTCCCGGACTGTCCGGAGGCAGGGAATCCCGGAGAGCCCATTCCGCCTGCAAGCGCACGACCCTGAACGGATCATTAAGAAGTTTGCCCGCAGCAGGATTACCCACTCGCCCCATCACTTTGGCGGCGGCGGCTCGCGTCAGAGGATCCGGGTCCTTAACCGCCGCCGCGGCCACTTCCTGGACGGCGGGTTCATGAGCCCATGCATCCATCAAATCCAATAACGTAGCGCGCCATGCACCCACTTCCTCCCTCTTAAAACATTCCATAAGCAGAGGCAAAACATCTTCCTTTCCTTCGTAGGCATGCTGAACGGCCCTGGTCCGTTCCCTGTACTGCGCCATTTTGGGTTTAGCTCCGTAATATTTCTTTACCGCCTCCGCAGCCCATTCATTGCTTTTTTCCTCGTGGCACATGGTACAGGCATTCGGAATCCCCAACTCTACGCTCAGCAAAGGATCAGGAGAATTGAAAGAATGATCCCTGCGGGGGTCCCGAGCCATATACAGGCTTTCCGGCATATGGCATTCCACACACCGGGCACCCATGCTGGACTGAGGACATGGCGTATGCGTAGCCATGTCAATAACGGGAGCTTTTACGCCGTTTACCGCTTCTCCAGTACCGTGACACCTCAAGCAGAGCGTATTATCTTCTTGAGGAAGCTTCAGTGTTCCCGTATGCGGATCATGACAGTCCAAACAGGTCACTCCCGCCTTGCCCATACGACTTAACCTCAGACCAGTCTCGCAATAATCCTCATCCCTTTGCATGCCATTGGGCCAGAAAACGCCGGGCTGCACGGGAAGCACCAGTTGGAAATGATTGTCAAAGCGGTCACCTACGGCAAAATCATGATCAAATTCATCCCTCCGGGCATGGCAGGAAGCGCAGTTATCATGAATCTGCTGTGGCGTTAGCTTGTTCCTGGTGGAAATCATGCAACCCGTCCCCGCCTCCGGCTTGTCCAGCAGGGGGCCGTGGCATTGAATGCAAGTCACTCCGGGTTCCGTCCAGGTAGAAGCATACCGATCTTTAACAGGATCATAATTCTTATGGAACAAAGACATGTGGCACCACGCGCACTGCGTGTTCCAATTCATGCCTCGTCCTGTCCAGTGCCCCCAGTCTCCCGGCTGGCGGGACTCCTTGCCGAAAATATCAAACCATTCTTTGCGGTTCACGTCCCATGCAGCGCTCAAGGTATGAAAACCGCCGTCCTTGGCAGGAACCAGATACTGCACCAGGGGAATTCTCCCTGTGGCCCATTCCGCGCGCCAGGAGGTTGAAGACTGACCGTCATGGACCATGCGCCCGTGACCATTCGTAGAGAATTGGAGAATGCTGCCATGAGCGTCCAGCTTCATGTTATGGAACGCTTCAGATTCCCATTGATCTCCCAGTTTGCGGAATGCCCAGGCATGGTCTGAACCGGCCCACTGACGGAATTCCTTTTCATGACATGCTCCGCACTGCATGGAAATAGGCACCTCATTCTGGTCCCAGTGCTCACTGCCTCCTGAAAAAACAACCGGCTGCGCTGCCGCTCCAGAACGTTTGTCCATCCAGGCCTTCACCATTGTGCCCAGTCCGATCAAAGCCCCAAGAACAACGAGGAGAACCACCCATTTCTTCATGGAAGGGCGGTTCACAGGGGCATCAGCAGATTCAGGGGCGGACATGGCGGAAATATTCTGCCATATCATACGCGCTCCACCAAGGAACTTTTACATCAGGCAGCACAGTCCTTGACATGCCCAGTCCGTAAACGGCAGATTATTCCTCCTCTTCCAGGACCTCTTCCCGCATCAGGGTAGTAATCCGGGTCACGGTACAGCGCTCCACACCGCCATTCTCCGTCCGGGTCACCTTGAATTCCAGCCCTCTATAGCCGACAGTATCTCCTTTCTCCGCAGGAGCTTCCAGCAAATTAAGAATCAGGCCCCCTACGGTGTCTATTTCCCCGTCCTCCAAATCCATGTCCATGGCCTCCCCCAATTCCTCAATGCGTGCCAGACCGGATACGTCACAGGAGAAGCCCACCGCATCCCTAGGCAACTCCGTCAGCACTTTAATGCGGCCTCGGTCCCAGCCCATTACTTCGGAAAAAACATCCGTCAGGGTCAAAAGTCCGGAAGTCCCCCCGTGCTCATCCAGAATAATGGCAAGGCGCACATTGTCCTTCCTCATGATTTCCACCACATTGTCAAACTTCACCGTTTTGGGAACCTTGGGTATGGCATGAATGTATTCAGGAGTCAGAGCCTTTCTGCGGAACATGATACGGAACAGATCGCGGGCATGCACCATGCCCACCACATGGTCCAGATCACCGCGGTAGACAGGGTAACGCGTACGGCGAGTGCGACGCACAATTTCCCGTATCTGCTCATGTTCCGCCCCTTCTGGAATGGCGTCTATCCTGACGCGCGGGGTCATGACCTGGTGTACATACAGATCATCCAGGTCAAACAAGCCGTCCATGATGCGGCCGGATTCCTGCGGCAACGCCCCGTTCTCATGGCTCTCTTCAATAATATACTGGAGTTCTTCCGCAGAATGGTAGTGGGACTTGGATTCATTACGGTCCACACCCAGCAACCCCAGAAAGAAATTGCCCAGGGCATTCATACCCACTACCAGCGGATACAGACATAGCTGGATCACGTACATGGGCATCGCAATGATGAGGCAAAGCTTTGCGGCGTACTGTAGGGAAAGCGCCTTGGGCACCATTTCCCCAAGAACAATATGCAGGTACGTCAGCACCGCCACGGACAGGATGCTGGCTGCGCCATGAGCCACCAGCCAGGAAGCCCAGCCGTACTGCGCCAACCATTCATGGAGCCATCCGGCTACCGCATGCTCTCCGTACATACCCAACCCCAGACTGGCGAACGTGACGCCAAGCTGCGCCGTAGCAATGTAGCGGTCCTGTAACCGGGGCGTTTTCAATATCTGGGAAACGCGGCGCGCCACCATGTTGCCGGACACACCCATCTGCTCCAATGCCGCACGCGGAGCGCCGAGCAACGCAAATTCTGCAGCCACAAACAGGCCGTTCAGCACAATCAGCAACAGAATAATGAAAACCGTCATCATGCATCCACCCCGCTTTCCATGGCAAATTCATTTTCCTTTCTCTCCGGAGGCAGCAGCAGGATAGAGGAAACACGGTTATGGTCCATCTTTTCCACCACAAGCACGCGTCCGGCGATAATCAGGCGGTCCCCATCCTTCGGAATGCAGGACATGTGCTTGATCACGCAGCCGCCCACAGTAGTGGCGCCATTCATCAAAAAGGGTACCAGGCATTCCGCCTTATGGGCACGCATCATGCCGGGGATGCGCACGGAACCATCCGGAAGGGTTTCCACCTTTTCCCCGGAGCGGATGAATTCCTCATCTATATCTCCCACCATTTCTCCCAGCAGACGTTCCAGCGTCACCAGCCCCACAAACTTACCGTATTCATCCAGAACAAAGGCTTCCTTGGCCCTGTCTTCCCGCAAACGGGCCATCAGCATCTCTACCGTCTGCATTTCCATCACGCATGGCACCTGCCTCAGCATGGAACGGAGAGGAGGCAGAATTCCCTTTTCCGCATAAGCGGATACCATATCTTTAATATGCAGCATGCCAATGACAGATTCACGGTTCCCTTCATACACGGGAATATGGGTATGAGGCCTATCTGCGATCATATTCAAAATATCTTCCTGTGTGGCATCCACATCCAGGCAAACAAGCTGAAAACGGGGAATCATAATTTGTTCCACCGTTCGTTCCGCCAGGGACAAAGCGCTGTGCAGCCGTTCATGCTCATCTTCCTCCAACATCCCGCCCTGGTGACTTTCATCCAGCAGCATATTAATCTCCTGCTGGGAGTGGATGTGCTGATGGCCGCCAGGTGGGAGCCGGAACAGTTTAAGAAGCAACAAACCGCTTCCATTAAGAAAGTCAATGAACCATGCGAAGAAAGCCAGTGTCCATCGCATGGGATAATAAGTATACAAGGCCGCCTGCTTGGGAAACTGAAGAGCCAGGGATTTGGGCATCAATTCTCCAAGAATTACCTGAAAAACCGTCAAGCCTATCAGTACAACAAGAGCGGCTGCAGAATTGGCCATTACGGAGTCCATCCCACCAAACCGCTCAAACAGAGGGAACAGATAGGCGGCCAGTTCAACCTGTCCGTATGCGCCCAGAACCAGACTGGAAATGGTAATGCCGAACTGGCAAGCCGCAATGTAGCGGTCCAGCTCTTTTGTATTTTCCAAAATCTTAAGCAGATGAACAGCCACCCTGCTGCCGTTCTCCGCCATTTCCCGGATCATGTTGCGGCGTACGCTCACTGCGGCGAATTCTGCTGCAACATAAAAGGCGTTGACCAGAATCAGAAAAAGAATAACGAAAGTGACAAAAAGAATCATGTATGCAGGGGTGTCCGTAAAACGCAACGGGCATCCGCATCATAGGAACCGAAAAAATCCTGTCAAGAACGGGAAACAAAAAAATCTGCCATGCGGAAAGAGCTCCATTCCTCCCGTCCCTTTCCAGCATTCCAAACTTTCTCCTTCCGGTACAGGCAGAAAAAATTCCGTCTGATCTCGCAAGCAGTTGAACCAACTGCAAAACATCTTTCCAGCAATCGAAAAGCCCCGTTCCCGGAATAACCGGAAACGGGGCTGAGAATTTAAAGGCTCAACGAAAAACGTTATTCCGTAATGCCGGCGGCTTCTGCTTCGGCAGCCTTGGCATCGCGCAAAGCGGCACGTATGGACATTTTCACGCGTCCCTTGTCGTCAATACCGATGCACTTGGCGGTCACCACGTCTCCAACGCTCACGACGTCCTCCGTCTTGGCGGTGCGGCCTTCGGCCAGTTCGGAGATATGAATCAGGCCATCCTTGCCGGGCAGCACTTCCATAAACGCTCCAAAGGTGGTCGTGGAAACAATCTTACCGGTGTACAGTTCCCCGATTTCAATGGTCTTGAACATGCGCGTGACCAATTCCAGAGCACGGTCCAGGCCTTCCTGCTTGGCGGCGTAAATATGCACGGTGCCATCTTCCTCGATATTGATATCGGCGCCGGATTCGGCTTGGATAGCCTTAATGTTCTTGCCGCCGGGGCCGATCAGTTCGCCAATGCGGTCAGCGGGAATTTTGGTGGTCTCAATACGGGGAGCATTCGGGCTCATCTGGGCCGGAGCGGCAATGGCTTCATTCATGACCTTCAGAACATCCGTGCGGCCGGCTTTCGCCACGTGAATGGCTTCCTCCAATATGGAGAGGGGAATGCCGGGCAGCTTGAGGTCCAGCTGGTAGCCTGTCACGCCTTCCGACGTGCCGCAAAGTTTGAAGTCCATATCACCGTAAAAGTCTTCGGAACCGATGATATCCAGCAGAGTTTTGTAAGAGGTGATTTCATGCTGGTCATTCTGTTCCGTCACCAGGCCCACGGAAATACCCGCCACAGGGCGCTTGAGGGGCACGCCGGCCGCCAGCAGAGACATCGTGCCCGCACAGACGGAAGCCATGGAGGTGGAACCGTTGGATTCCATGATTTCAGAAGAGACGCGAATGGCGTACGGGAATTCCTGTTCGCCAGGCACGACCGGAGCGATGGAACGTTCCGCCAAAGCGCCGTGGCCGATTTCCCGGCGGTTCTGCCCGCCGAAACGGCCGGTGGCTCCCACAGAGAAAGGCGGGAAATTATAGTGCAGGATGAAACGCTTTTCATTCACGCTGCCCGTGTAATTGTCCATGTACTGACGTTCTTCCATCGGAGCGAGCGTCGCCAGGCAAAGGGACATCGTTTCACCGCGGGCGAACATCGCGGAACCGTGCACCACAGGAGGCAGCACATTGACTTCCGCAGTCAGAGGGCGCAGCTGCTTGAGAGCCCGGCCATCGGCCCGCTTGTCCTTTTCCATGATGGAGATGCGGAAAGCCTTTTTCTGAATATATTCAAAAACCTGTTCCACATCAAAGTCAGTAGCTTCCGGATGGCGTTCCTTGATGGCGGCCTCCACTTCGTCACGCAGGGCTCCCACTTTTTTCTGACGCTCCACCTTGGAAGGGGCGTAAATGGCTTCCTCAATACGATCGCCGGCAATTTCATAACCGATTTCCAGCAATTCCGGCTTGGCAAGGCAAAGTTCATAAGCTCGCTTCTCCTTACCGCAAACGGCACGGAGCTCTTCCTGCTTTTCGCAAATGACCTTCACGTTCTCCTGGGCAACACGCAAAGCGGCGATAAAATCTTCTTCCGGCAGTTCATTAGCGGAACCTTCAATCATGATGACCTGATCCTTCGTGCCGGCAAATACCAGATCCAGCTGACTATGTTCACGCTGGGAGTTGGTCGGATTGATAACGAACTGTCCGTCAATACGGCCCACACGCACAGCCCCTACGGGTTCGGCAAAGGGAAGATCGGAAACGACACAGGCGGCGGAAGCGCCGTTAATGCTCAGGATGTCCGGTTCGTTTTCACCATCGGCGGAGAGCAGAAGCGTAATTACCTGCGTATCGTAGAAGTAGCCCTTGGGGAACATCGGGCGCAGGGGGCGGTCCGTCATGCGGCACGTCAGGATTTCCTTTTCCGTGGGACGCCCTTCGCGTTTGAAATAGCCGCCGGGGAACATACCCGCCGCAGCGGCCTTTTCCTTGTACTCCACGGACAGGGGGAAGAAGGTTTGTCCTTCCTTGACTTTGGTGGCGCTTACCACGGTCACAAGAACGACGGTATCGCCGCTGCGGACAACAACAGCGCCGTCCGCCAAACGGGCCATCTTGCCGGTTTCAATCGTGATAGGATTCGTACCAACGTTGCATTCAACTGAATGTATGCTCATTATATTTTTTGTCTTTCAATCACCCGCAGCCTCATCAGCCCATCCAGGCCGGCTCCGGGCGGGAAGCCTGAATGGCGTCAGGTACGGGCAGTGCCTCAGGAAGATGTTATCCGCAACAGTCCTTTCCCAGAAACAGAGGGGGAATACTGTCCACGCGGCAGGACGCGCATCCCAGATGGATCAAACGCTCCGGCCCAGTCTTACCGGCTTGACAGCCTGTGAAAATCCGAAAATTTCTC
>OWIA01000566.1_pt1 | contig 14435 bp, 10 predicted proteins | sample 1732881 | NCBI WGS metagenome assembly OWIA01 (sample SAMN05065764, study PRJEB22554) | human gut metagenome | biome: ENVO:2100002; feature: ENVO:00000062; material: ENVO:00002003 | host: Homo sapiens | place: USA
TATGCATCTGATTTGTTCCGGGGGGCATATAGTCCGTTGTATGACAGTTCCAGTGATTGGGTATCATCTAAGTTATACGCTATGTTTGTGTATACGTTATGTTTGTTGCTAGTTGATTTGGTGTGATTTTCCGAGTCGATGTCATAGATGTCGTTTCCCAATGTATGTTTTGCTGTAGTTGTGCTTTTACTTATTTGTTTGTTGTCAGCAATTGAATACATTAGGTCGAACGACCATTTGGGGCTAGTCAGAAACAAACTTCCCACACCGCTGAAAGAATTTTCATGCTGGTTGATCCATGTAGCCTGTACCTGTCCATTCATGGTGTATCTGTTTTCTTTTTTCAGTACCACATTGATAACGGCACCTTTAATGTGTAGTTGTGGAGGAGCATTGTAGATAACTTCCACTTTCTCCACTTTTTCGGCCGGCAATGTTTTTAAATATTCAATGAGTTGTTCGGTACTCAGGCTGGAGACTTTGCCGGATATTAATATGGTAGTGCCGTTCGCTCCTGCTAAGTTGAGGCTGTTTCCATCTGTGCTGCTGATACTGGGCAGTTCTTTCAGTAGTTCGTGAGCATTAGCGATTATTTTATTTTGTTTTACTGACTGCAAATCGTAGGTTAATCTATTGTTAATCATTCGAATAACCGGCCGTTCTGCCTTTACGATTACTTCGTCCAGTTTACTGTCTGATTCCTTTAAAATTATATTTCCTATTTGTTCTTTAGATGAGTTCAAGCACATAGCTTCGTATGCCAGATGTTGGAACATCAACCGATAGGGCTTTTCCGTCATCGGAAGAGTGAACCGCCCTTCCTTGTCCGTTATGGTTCCGGCTATAAAGGTTGAGTCCTGCTTTTGCAGAATGATGGCAACACCTTCTATGGCAACACTGTCTTTGTTTATTACCTGTCCGACAATATTACTTGTTTGTGCGTGGCTTTGTGTGATATACACCAGTGCCAGTAAAATGTATAGGTACCTCATTGTTTATTTATAAATTAGATTTGTTTGAATACTCGGGGCATATTGGCAGCGAGGGTCAGGATAATCCCAATTCTTTTCTCCATACGCTTTTATAACTTTTACTAGGCATCGTCTGTGGTTCTTTCTACAAAACTCAAAAATGTGACATTTCGTGCAGGCACTATTTTCCCGAAACTGAGTTTGTCCCATTTCAAATAAGGCTTTAGCTCTCGGCGATTGCCAAATTTCTGCTAATGTCTGTTCTTTTAAGTCTCCTAAAATGAATTGAGGATGCCAATATAGTTGTTCGCAAAGTGTAACTTTTCCGTCGGGCAATACGAATAATCGATTTTCTAGAATTCCGCATGACCCTCCTTTAAAGCATTGGTCGTTAGGCTTTCCTTTTTTATAAATTTCTTCTATGGCTTCATCGCTTACATAGATAGTACATCCTTTATCAGGTATTAGCTCCGATTTAATGAAGGAGCAAATTTCAGTTAAATCTTTTTTAGTGGCTTGTATTTCTGAAAATGTTTGTGGAGTATAGATTGATAATTCGGGCACTCTGACTTCCCAATAAACAAGGTTTTTAATTTGTTTGATGTAGTTGTATAATTCTGTTATATCACTTTTATTTGAATTATGTTTGGTTAAAATGGTATCTATTTGAATCTTGAATCCGTACTTTTGTAGAATGTCAATTCCATCTTTAATACTTTTAAGATACCCTTTCTTGCATTCGATCAGGTCAATAAGTTTATCTTCGTCTAAAATGTCTAGAGAAATCTGTATGACATTATTGTATCCTGTTTTATATAACTTCTCTGCGATACTGACATTAATAGGAACCTTAGTTGATATATAGCTAGGAGTTAAGCCTGAATCTACTAACTTGTGAAGGATAATGTCCCAATCTTTTTTGCAAAATACTTCTCCGCCTATAATATCTATATATGACATTTTAAGTTGTTTGGCTTCTTCGATAAGAGCTAATATCTTTTCGGTATCCAGTTCTATGCATTTGGTTTTCTTGTCTGCGTAGCAATATTTACAGTTTGTAACGCACTTGTTAGTAAGCATAAATAACAAAGATTGTGGTGAGCGATGCATTCTATCCGGTGTCAGGTCTACATTGCTGCATTGAAGGTCGCTTATGCTAAAATCATAATGCATATCTTCTGCTTCTATTTGGGAAAGAGGTATGAGTGTATTTTTAGGGAAAATAACTTTATTGGAATCTGTAACAGTAAAGCAATATCCGGAGTTGTTTATATATGGAAGAATCATATCATAAACTGCATTAGGAGATAAATGAAAATGTTTTGCTATTTCATCTATGTGTGTTGTCAACGTTTTATTGTCGGTGAAGAGAGATAATATCATGGCCTGAAACGGATGTATGTATCCTATCCATTCAATGGAAGCATTGTATTTTACTTGCTTGTTGGAATACATAACAATTCTGTCAATATCATTTTTAAAATGATAGTCAGGGTTTAGAATATATATATTATTGATATCTATCATATTTTGTGTTTAAATAGAGTGAATGAAGATGCCACAAATATACTTGTATCTCAAATATATTGTGACATCTTTCTTCTACATTGTTAGACTTTTAATGTCCGGGTTCTGTAGTTAGACCTGGATTCGGGCTCGGATTCGGTTGTATTACAATCGTTCCAGAACCTTTTGTAGTGCATGTTCCAGCACCTGCCACAGTGCATTTAACTGCTGCGGCAAGGAGGCATATATTTGCATTTATTTCTGCGCCTCCTTTTACATCCATCATTTCTTGGATATCCAATGAATCGGGGATGTTTTCCAATGTCGTAATAGATTTCATCTTATACGTTTTGGGTATAAACCTACTCTATAAACTTTTCGGTATCCGTTCCTGCTGATTATACAGATTAGGTTCTGTACTTATTTAATTTACCGGTAATAAAATAGTCATTTTGATGTTCTGTCAGATGGTTCTAAATCCCAATCGTCATCTGTTATATCCAGGGTGTCATCAAACCATTCCCAACCATTTTGGGTAAGTACCCAAATGCCTCCCTTTATTTGAGACATTTCATCAAGTAATAATGCATCTTTTAAGTTCATAGTTATATATTTTTGTTTTCTATGTTGCAAAGGTAAGCAGTTTGGTATAGAGCATTTATAATAAAAATATAATCATTTTATAATCTTTTTGACTTGAAACGATTATCTTTGCATTCTAAAATAGATTATAAGATGAAGAAATATTATTATATAACATTAGTAGCAATTGTGGCAACAGTCTGTCTGCAAGTAAGTTATATAAATAGTCTGTATAATCGATATGTTGATGAAAAAATAATAGGGATAGAAGATATAGTACAAAAACTTTCTACTCGTGAAAGGATAATTCGAGATGCATTAAGAGTAGGGGTAAAACCTAAAGAGCGTCCTAGAATAATGCGAAAACATATATCGCATATGACTCAGGAGGAAATAGACAGTCTTCGTCGTTTACCGGGAGGCGCAGATACTATTGATGTTATAGCAGCTCAAAAAGCAGGAATTGGAGGAACCGCTGGAGAAATAGTTGACCAGCTGATGCAAGATCTTCTATTGAAGTCTGGTTTTCCCTTGAATTTAAACACTTTGGACAGCCTTTGGCGTGCGTCAGACAGCATTGTCCGTCATCCTCATCAATTCTTTCTTTATGATAAAGACACCGTAATGATTTCTTCTGTTGGAGACTTGGAAAGCCATACGCCTGATTATGTATCTCAGCTTCATCCTATTGGCACAAAAGGCTTGCAATATCTTCAGATAAAGGCAGATATTCCTATGTCTCATTTTCTAAGACATCAGCTTTGGACGCTGGCTCTTTCTGCCTGCATGATGTTGCTGGTATTGCTTTGTCTGTTTTTCCAGCTGACTGCCATTCGCCGGAAGGAAGCATTGCTTCGCAAGAGGGAGATGACCATCAAAGGCACTATTCATGATTTGAAGTCTCCATTGAACAGTGTTATTACGATGATGGGGTGGTTGAAACAGACAGCACCCGACAAAGAGACCAAGGAGATGCTTGAAACGAGTAAAGCGGGTGTTAGGCGTTTGATTTCCAATATAGAAGCCTTATTAATGACCGCACGCATGGACCGTCATCAGGTGGTATTGAATAAAAGCCTGATCGATGTTCCGGAAATGGCAGAGGGAGTGAAGAAGGAGTTGTCCTGCCTCTATCCGGGCAAGCCCCATACCATCTGCATCATCAATGAGCTTCCTGCGGGTTTGCAGGTAATGGCCGACGGTATGTATATAGAGAACGTGATTCGTAACCTGATGGAGAATGCCTTGAAATATTCGGATGCAGGAGTGAGGATAGAGGTCTCGCTCTCCATTGTGAATGAGCGGTTGCGTGTATCTGTCAAAGACAATGGTTGGGGTATCGCCCCATGCCATCAGAAGAAATTGTTCACCCAGTTCTATCGGGTCCCCCGAAGCGAAGAGCAACAGCAGAAGGGTTACGGCATAGGATTGGCACAATCCCAATATATTATAAATGAACATGGAGGGGAGATAATGGTGAAGAGTGCCGAAGGTGAAGGAAGCACTTTTACATTCATTATTCCATGTCGTTGATTGAAAGGAGAAAAGACGGATGGAGAAGACAAAAGTTTTGTTTGTAGACGATGACATCGCATTGGGTCAAGTGGTGATTTTGGCATTAAGGGCTTCGGGCTATGCTGCGGAGTATTACACTACGCTGGTAGGGATTCAGGGTGTGGTTCAGGAAATGCAGCCGGACATAATGGTGCTGGATGTAGAGATAGGAGAGAAGAATGGAATAGATGCCGTTGCGGAACTCAAGCTGACGGCTCCCGATACACCGGTTTTATTTGTCTCTTCACACATAGCCGGTTCGGAAGTGGCAAGGGCGCTGGATGCAGGTGGCATCGCTTATCTGCGAAAGCCTTTCGAAATGGAGGAGTTGGTGGCTTACATACGCAGGCACACGCCATGTTTTCATCCGAAAGGACTATCCATCGGAATGTTCAATCTGAGAGCCGGAGACAGTATGTTGTTCAAAGGCGAGGAACCTGTGAGAAGGCTGACTGATTTTGAATATAAACTGCTGAAATTGTTGGCACAGAACATGAATCAAACAGTAAGTCGCGAACAGATAGTGCAGGAGCTGTGGGAGGGTACTTCCGGCAGCGAGCAGAGTTTGAATAACTATGTGGCGAGACTGCGGAAATATCTGTCGGAAGACGAGAGCCTGTCCTTGGAAACTGTGCCAAGAACAGGATATATGCTTTCCATTTTAGGAACTCAGCCGCGCGTTTTATGAGATTGCCTCCAATACATTGACAATCTCTACCACATACATTTTGTGAAAGCCTCCGTGTGCTTCTCCATACCATCGGTCGATAATGCTTTGGTCGATAAAGTCTTCCGGCTTAATCATATCGGCATACAGTTTCTTGCACTCAAAGGTCAGCCGGGCTTGTTCAAAAGTAATACTTCCATTTTCGGTGAATAAGGGTTGAAGTCCTGTTGCTTTCACTTTATCTATGTCTCGCCCTGACTTAGAACCGCAAATTTTATGAACATCCTTATGCTCTTCGCCCAAGAAAGAGAGAGTGAGATAATCATTCTGCTCTATGAAATCGAACGTGTAGCGTTCGGGGCGGATAAAAATGAAGGCTACCGGCTTGTTCCATAAGAATCCGATGCCGCCCCAGTTGGCAGTCATTGTATTGAATTTATCTTTTGTACCGGCGGTTACCAGCATCCATTCTTTGCTGATTGTCTCAAACATGTTGTTTTTCAGCTCTTTTACTTCTATCTTTTTCATTGTCTTTATTTGTTTATGTGCACAAAGATATAAACAATAAAATGACTATGCGGTTAATATTTTGGTATTTATTGGGTATATATTGTTTATTGTAGTCTGGCATTCAAGTATCAGGTTACTCCGTGGAAAGTATGGCGGTTGGCTCATGGCAAGATGCCGGCACGCTCAATGAAAGAAGCAAAGATGCTCCGAAAATTGAAAGAAGCAAAGATTATTGTAGATATTGTGTAGCTGCGGAAAGGATAAATAGTGTAAAACTTTTCCTTTCACTTTTTTAAAATCAAAAGTCGATTTGCTATCTTTGTCCGACATTTAAGAATTTTAAAAAGAAAGGATACAACAGTGGCAAACGATGTGGTTTTAACCCCGATGATGAAGCAGTTTTTTGAGTTGAAGGCAAAGCATCCCGATGCGATTATGCTTTTCAGGTGTGGAGATTTCTATGAAACCTATTCCGAAGATGCTGTTGTTGCTTCTGAAATACTGGGAATTACACTGACCAAGCGTGCCAACGGACAAGGTAAGAGTGTGGAAATGGCGGGCTTCCCGCATCACGCTTTGGATACTTATTTGCCGAAACTGATACGTGCCGGTAAGCGTGTGGCCATTTGCGACCAGTTGGAAGACCCGAAGCTGACAAAGAAGCTGGTGAAGAGGGGTATTACCGAATTGGTGACTCCGGGGGTTGCCATCAATGACAATGTGCTTTCGTATAAAGAAAATAACTTTTTGGCGGCAGTTCATTTCGGCAAGTCTGCGTGTGGTGTTGCTTTTTTGGATATTTCTACAGGTGAGTTTCTAACGGCGGAAGGACCGTTTGACTATGTGGATAAGCTGTTGAATAACTTTGCTCCCAAAGAAATTTTGTTTGAACGTGGAAAGCGGGGAATGTTCGAAGGTAACTTCGGCAATAAGTTCTTTACGTTTGAGCTGGAAGACTGGGTGTTTACCGAGACTTCTTCTCGCGAGAAGCTGCTGAAACATTTTGAAACGAAGAATTTGAAAGGCTTTGGTGTGGAGCATCTTAAGAACGGCATCATCGCTTCGGGTGCCATTCTGCAATATCTGGACATGACGCAACATTATCAAATCGGCCATATCACTTCGCTTTCGCGTATTGAGGAAGACCGCTATGTGCGCTTGGATAAATTCACTGTCCGAAGTCTGGAATTGCTGGGCAGTATGAATGATGGTGGTACGAGCCTGCTGGATGTTATCGACAAAACCATCAGTCCGATGGGAGCACGTCTGCTGAAACGCTGGGTGGTGTTTCCATTGAAGGATGAGAAGCCTATCAATGAACGTTTGGATGTGGTGGAGTATTTCTTCCGCGAACCGGATTTTAAAGAGTTCATAGAAGAGAAAATGCATCTCATCGGTGATTTGGAACGCATCGTGTCCAAGGCTGCCGTGGGACGTATCTCTCCGCGTGAGGTGGTTCAGCTGAAGGTGGCGCTGCAAGCCATCGAGCCTATCAGGAATGCTTGCCTGAATGCCGATAATGACAGTTTGCGGCGTATTGGTGAACAACTCAATCTCTGTCTTAATATACGCGAGAAAATAGCCAAAGAGATAAAGAATGATCCTCCGTTGCTGGTGAACAAGGGAGGTGTGATAGCCGATGGAGTCAGTGAAGAGCTGGACGAGTTGCGCCGCATTGCTTTCTCGGGGAAGGATTATTTGTTGCAGTTGCAGCAGCGTGAGAGTGACCAGACCGGCATCCCCAGCTTGAAGATTGCCTATAACAATGTATTCGGTTATTATATAGAGGTGCGTAATGCACATAAGGACAAAGTGCCTGCCGAGTGGATTCGCAAACAGACGTTGGTGAATGCAGAGCGTTATATCACACAGGAGCTGAAGGAATACGAAGAAAAGATTCTGGGTGCGGAAGATAAGATTATGGCACTCGAAACCAAGCTTTATAATGATTTGGTTCTTTCCCTTGCCGAATATATCCCTGCCATTCAGATAAATGCCAATCAGATAGCCCGTCTGGACTGTCTGCTTGCTTTTGCCAATGTTGCCGAAGCGAATAAGTACATCCGTCCGATAGTAGAGGACAGTGATGTGCTGGATATTAAGCAGGGACGCCATCCGGTGATAGAGAAACAGCTTCCGGTGGGAGAGAAGTACATTGCCAATGATGTGTATCTGGATACCGACAGTCAGCAGATTATCATTATCACGGGACCTAATATGGCAGGTAAATCGGCTTTGCTTCGCCAGACGGCATTGATTACGCTGTTGGCGCAAATCGGGTGTTTTGTTCCTGCAGAGAGTGCCCGTATCGGTATGGTGGATAAGATATTCACCCGTGTGGGTGCCAGCGATAATATATCGGTGGGAGAGTCTACCTTTATGGTAGAAATGAATGAGGCAGCAGATATCCTGAACAACCTTTCTCCACGCAGTCTGGTGCTGTTTGACGAGTTGGGGCGGGGGACTTCCACTTACGATGGCATCTCTATTGCATGGGCGATTGTGGAGCACATCCATGAACATCCGCGTGCAAAGGCGCGTACGCTTTTTGCTACTCACTATCATGAGCTGAATGAAATGGAGAAATCCTTCAAACGCATTAAAAACTACAATGTATCGGTGAAGGAGGTCGATAATAAAGTCATCTTTCTGCGTAAGTTGGAGAGGGGAGGCAGTGAGCACTCTTTTGGTATCCATGTGGCGAAAATGGCCGGTATGCCGAAGAGTATCGTGAAACGTGCAAACGATATCCTACACCAATTGGAGACGGACAACCGTCAGCAGGGAATTGCCAAACCGACGGCGGAGATAGCTTCCGGCCGAGATGGGATGCAGCTTAGTTTCTTCCAACTGGACGACCCCGTACTGTGTCAGGTACGTGATGAGATTCTGAATTTGGATGTCAATAATCTGACTCCTCTTGAAGCTTTGAATAAACTGAATGATATCAAGAAAATAGTCGGAGGTGTGTCAAAGCGTTGATGATGCTGTCAAATCGTCAACGGTATATACTTTTGATACAACCTTTTTTTAAACCTCAATGCTTATGAAAAATTTTTTTATTCTATGCTGTCTGTGGATAGCATGTTGCGCGATTTCTGCACAAGAACCGTGTCCCCAAGTAATTCCCGCTCTTCAGCAATGGAAAGGTGGCAGTGGCAAACTGGCTCTTCCTGCCGAAGGTAATATTGTCGTCAACCCTGCTGATGAGGCTGTGCTTTTGTCTACCGCCGAGATATTGGCAGATGACTTGAGCTTGATGATGGGGTGGGACTATTCCGTGAAAATCGGCAAACCGGGCAAAAATGATATTTATATGGCTTTGATGAAGCCGGACAAGGAGTTGGGTGATGAAGGCTATAAACTGTCGGTGAACCGGTATGCCGGGATTGAAGCGCCCACCCGAAAGGGAGTGTTCTGGGGAACCCGTACGCTGCTACAGATGCTTTATAAGCAGCAGGGAAAGATTTCGAAAGGAACGGCACGCGACTTCCCTTTATTTCCTAACCGTGGCTTTATGATTGACGCCGGCCGCAAGTTCTTTACATTGGACTATTTGAAGCAATATGTGAAGATACTTTCTTTCTATAAGATGAATGAGTTCCAGATTCATCTGAACGATAACGGCTTTCCTCAGTTCTTTGACAATGACTGGAACAAGACGTATGCTGCATTCCGTCTTGAAAGCGAACGTTTTCCCGGCCTGACCGCAAAGGACGGCTCGTATACCAAGAAAGAGTTTACCGACTTGCAACGGCTGGGTATGGAATATGGGGTGAATGTGATTCCTGAAATAGACATTCCTGCCCATTCATTGGCGTTCACTCACTATAACCCCGAAATAGGTAGCAAAGAGTATGGTATGGACCATTTGGATTTGTATAAGGAGGAAACCTATCATTTTGTAGATTCGTTGCTGGACGAGTATATCGGAGGAGAGAATCCCGTGTTTATAGGCCCTGATGTGCATATCGGTACGGATGAATACAATAAGAAAGAAGCCGAGCAGTATCGTTATTTCACTGACCGCTACTTGAAGTACATTGAGAAGTATGGTAAGACTCCGCGTATGTGGGGAGGCTTGAAATGGCTTCCCGGAAAGACTCCTGTAAAGGCAGAGGGAGTAACGGTAAATGCGTGGTCGTATGACTGGGTAGATCCGGAAGTATCTTTAAAAGATGGATATAAGCTTATCAATACTTGTGATACCTATCTGTATATTGTGCCCGGTGCGGGCTACTATCGCGAGTTTTTGGACCATCAATGGCTGTATGAGACATGGACTCCCTGGATGATGAATCGCAAGCAGACACTTCCCGAAGGTACTCCGGGCGTATTGGGCGGTATGTTTGCTGTATGGAACGACCAGTGTGGCAACGGTATTTCGCAACAGGATGTGCATATCCGTACGTTTCCGGCCGTTCAGGTGCTGACCGAAAGGCTGTGGAAGGGAGACAACAAACAAGTGCCTTTTAAAGCATTCGAGGCTCTTTGCAAGGAGATGCCCGAAGCGCCGGGCATTAACCTGTCGGGTAAAATTTCTCCCAATAAAGATGTCGCCCTGACGGTTCCCGGCAAGGAACTGCTCTTTACCGGTAAGGATACGGTTCAGACAGCTTTGCAGGAAGTGGGCTATCCCTATACGGTGGAATTCAAAATCTGTCCGGACGAAAAGACGAATATCAGCGGTGTGCTGTTTAAAGGCGCTCATGCCACGGTATATACAAACTGGGAGAATACGGGGCGGATTGCCTTCTCTCGCGACGGTTACACATTTGTGTTTAATTCTTATCGTCTTCCGGCCGGCAGATGGTCTTCCATCCGCATTGAAGGAGATTATAAGGGTACTTCCCTGTATGTGGACGGTAAATTGCAGGAGCGTCTGGAGGGCAGAACCATGAGGGTCTATAATCCCAAATATAAGTCGATGGATCAGATGCGTTATCAAGAAACCTTGGTCTTTCCTTTGCAGCAGATAGGAGATACGCTGAATGGATTTCAGGGGAAACTGAAAGATGTAAGTTGCAGGCAGGGAGAAATGTAATGTTTTTATGATCGTTATGACTGAGTATGAGAACACGATTTAAATTATATTTATGCGGTATATTATTCCTTTTATGCTGTTGTGATGAATATAAGAAAGATTCAATATGTTTGCAAGACATAGAGGTTGAACAGTTATCTTTCAAATTATATCCCACTGACAGTTTATTAATATATCCTCTTAGCATAAATGTTTGGCAGAACTACCTGATTATAATGGAGCCCAAATTGAAGGACTCCATTTATTCCATTTGGGACCGTGATGATTTTGCTCATTTGTTTTCATGCGGCAGGAAAGGGAATGGCCCTAATAAGTTAATAAATCCGCGACGTGATTATTACGCTTCTACCGATAGCAGCTTCTTTATCTTGGACTCTGATATAGAGCGAGAAGTTTGCTTTGAGGATAAAACGCTGGTAATAAAAAGGAATAATGATATCACTCTTCCTGATGCTATCAATCAATTAGTGAGATTGGGGGATGATTACTACATATTGGCAGGTTTGACAAACGGAAGCACCGGTGAACATATTATATATAAGAATGGCGGATATAGTTCTTTTGGAGAATTTCCCCGGAAATCAGAGAATGAAGAGAGGCGATTCTTTACTAATTATAAACTGACAGCCGGAGATGTTGCCCATGATTGTATATGTGATTTCTATCTTCATCAGAATTTGATACGCATTTATGACATAAAGGGTAATTTGTTGAAACATATACAGGTAATAGACAATGCTTGTGTTCCTTCGACTTCTGTTGAATTAAGGCTGGTGTTTCATGAATTAAAGTTTAATTCCAAATATATTGCCGTTTTGTATAATAACAAATATAGTACAGAAGAAATCTATTCGGACGAGAAGCTTATCCAGGAATTGCAACTTTGGAACTGGAAAGGCGAATTGAAGAAGCGCATCTGTTTTGATTTCCCTTTTGACATCTATGCTATATCGGAAGATGATATTCTTTATGCTGTTAATTCCGGCCGACCCGACTATATTTATACTTATGACCTTAAATGAAACCTGAGTGTTAGCAGACATGCACCCACACATACTGACCACAGCCCTACACGTACGCATGTATAGGCTTACACGTACTTACGTGCGAGCCCTTGTGTACGTACGTGTAAAACTGGCTCACCGGCAAAAATAAGAGGACAATTCTATGTTTTAAGGCTATGCCAAAGTCAAGGGAACAAAAAAACGTTTGTCAGAAGGGGGAGGAAACTAATCAAATCTTGTCCGAAAAGTGTCCCCATGTAATTTCTACTGCGCCAGAATCTTTCAATGCTAAAATCAAACTGTTCAGAGCTAAAGAAGTTCTTTCTTTTCCGCATTGCTAAGCTGTATGGTTGTTCCCACTAAAAATCTACTGACCCGGAATATCTTTGGAGCGTAAACACTGGCTGCTGTCTGTTGACTGCAAATATTCGCTGATGAAACATGCTTTGAATCACGAAGGACATGGACTGAGCTTGTCCGCCGGTGTCGGTTATAAATTTTAATGCAATGAATCGATAGTGCTTTCAGGGAATGAATAAAAACTAAACTAACAATCCGTCAAAATGAGAATGCCGATGCGGACGAGAAGCGCATCGGCATTTTTTTCTTCCAACTTTCCGAAAGGCAACAGGTGAGTGGTATTTAATCTTTCTCGCACAGGTATATTTCCATTTTAGAGGTATTTTACTACCTTTGTTCGCAGAAAACTAAAGACAAAACTATTATGCGTTCATTTATCGTGAATTTGAATGTCATCGGCCTGCTGGCTGTTTGCTTGTTTGCCTGCCATCACCACTCTTCTAATCTGCTGTTATATCAGGTAGATTCATTACTGAATGTGAAGCCGGACAGTGCCTTGGCTGTTTTAAGGAATCTATCTGCTTTGGATGAAATGACGGAAGCAGACAGGGCTTATTATGCCTTGCTGCTGGCTGAGGCTACGGATAAAAACGAGTTGCCTTTGTTGCCTTGCGATTCGTTATTGGATTTTGCACTAGATTATTATGGCGATGATGATAAAGAAATGGCTGTAGCTTTGCTTTATAAAGGGCGGTTGCTGGCGCAAATGAACGATAAAAAGGCGGCGATAGAGAATAATTTGAAGGCGTTGGAAGTGTTGCAGGATTATCCTGAAGATACAAAAAGCAGAAGGTTGATTTATAGCTCGTTGGGACTATGGTATGGGGATTGTGGATTATATGACAAAGCGTTGGAAATGCAGAATCAGGCTCTCCACTATTCATGTAGTGCTAAAGATACTGCTATTGCTTATCATAACATCGGATATGTATATACCATGAGAGACTTGCAGGATTCTTCCATTGCTTATCAGCGCAAGGCTGTGGAGTATGCCGTGCGTTCTAAAGATACGAATATGATGGTTGCTTCCTGGCACAGCTTAAGTCTATTTTATGGACGATTTGATAAAACAGATTCTGCTGTAGTTTATGCACGTAAAGTTTTGCAATATGTATCTGATGAACATAAGATGGCTAATGCTTATTATAATATGGGTGATTTGTATATTGATTTGGAACAATACGATTCAGCCAGATATTATTTAGAGAAGAGTCTGCTTCTTTCTTCCTCTTGGTCTATGCCCTATTGGTCGCTTGCTGTTATGGAATCGGAACTGGGAAATTTTCAGTCTGCCTATCATTATCTGGATACTTTTGTGATGGTTCAAGACTCATTGGATGTCAGTGAGAAATTGTCTGAAGTGCAGCATCTGGTTTATAAGCATCAAACGGAATTGGAGGTAAAGGATGCGCAGATAAAATCGAGAAGAATAATAGCATGGATTGTTTTCATGGCTATAATAGTTTGCTTTGTACTCATTTTGATTTACCAACATCGGATTGATCGAAAAAATAATCAGCAGGCACTCTATGAACAGTCGCTGCAACATGCCAATGAAAAACTAACTATCATGCAGCAGCGTATAAAAGAAAATGAATCCAGCCTTGTATTATTACAAGATAAGGAGAACCAAAACCTCGATGAAATCGCTAAAAAAGAGCAATTGATAGCCCGTTTGAGGCAAGAAAAGCTGGAACTCCGCACATGGCTGTTTCAGCAAACTTCCATATATAAAAAAGTTGATTCATTGTATGAACAGCAGGAAGTGGATAAAAAGGCACGGAAAGTAATGACAAACTCTGACTGTGAAAAACTAAAGAAAACGGTGTTTGAGATATATGCTGACTATATTTCCCCTTTGCAAATACAATATTCGCAATTGACGGAGGATGACTTATTATGTCTTTGCTTGTTAGAAGCCGGTATCCCTCCGCTGGTTATTGCTTTATGCCTCGGACATACTGATACTGTGGCATTCAACAAACGAAAATCGCGCTTAAAAGTGAAGATGTCAGAGTTGTGATTTGTAATTACTTGTTTATCAGCTGTTTGTAAAATTTCGATGTCACAGCAAATAGTTGTGTGCCTTGTCTTTTCCCTATAACTTTGCGGCATCATTTAAAAACAAAAAAGTTATGAAAGCAAAGTTATTATTAGTATTCTTCTCATTATTAGTAGCGTTTCCTTTAGCAGCGCAAAATCGTTGGGGCATCATGGGCGGTGCCAATTTTTCAACG
>OWIA01000584.1_pt1 | contig 14135 bp, 38 predicted proteins | sample 1732881 | NCBI WGS metagenome assembly OWIA01 (sample SAMN05065764, study PRJEB22554) | human gut metagenome | biome: ENVO:2100002; feature: ENVO:00000062; material: ENVO:00002003 | host: Homo sapiens | place: USA
CGAGATAGGCTCCGGTCTCGTGGGCTCGGAGATGTGTATAAGAGACAGGGGGTAATCTTTCTTCTCCAATATTCCCCTTTATCAGTTAACTCTCCAGTTTCTCTGTCATGCATTGCATTGTGTTCTTCACCTGATAGGGCAATCAGATTCCACTCACACCACTGGTATTCTGGGTACTGTTCCACCGGCCAAACATGGTGCGCTGTTGTCGCCTCTACCATCCGCCCATACCTTTTGCTCTCTCTACAAAGATATCTATCTCTTTTTAATATCTTCTCTCTCAATCTCTTCCAGCGATTTGATTTGTAGTCCATATTATTTCTCTCCTCGTATATGTTAGGAGAGGCGGCGGGGGCATATCCCGCCATGCGTTACCCCTCAATTTAAGCTTTCCGCCCCCATCTCTCGCAACGAGGCACGGCATATATACCGCCCTCAAAGACGGTATGCTCCGGGTTTGGTCAGGCTTTCCGGGGGCCTGCTCTGTAAGGACTTGCGTCCTGGTGCCACCGCCCGCCTCATGCGGCGAGGAGCGGCGTATGTGCGCTTTCCCGCTTAGATTGTCACGCCGTATTGGGAGGCCCGTGCACAGGCAAACACGGCAGTTTTCAGCGGGATAGCGCGGTTTTGACTCTCAAAGGCTGCCATTCTACCCGGAGTCGGCCAGCTATGGCTTACTGGCAGGCCGCTGGTGATTTCACTGGCAAGATACGCGACCCCGATTCGCCAGTATAGTGTCTTTCCACAGTCAGCTCCTTGGCCTTTGGAGCACATTGTCTAATGCCCGTAAAGGGCGATGTTGCCGCATGGAGGGCGCGACCCTCCGGCCCGGATGTGTGGGCTGACGCGCTCGTGCGGCGTATGTACCCCGGCAAGCGCTGGGGTTTAGGAGGAAATAGAAGAAGCGAATGGGAGCGCAGGGGCATACGCTCCCACACTCCCATTGTCGCATACATATTTCTGCTCACTCATAAAACTTTATGAATTCGCAATATTTTCTATGAGATTATGAAAGTTTAGGGCTTACTCTTCCTCCATTTTACAGAGTTCATCGAGGCTAATGTGATAATATGCCGCAATCAGCTTTAGGGCTGTCATTTTTGGCTCCACTTCCCCTCTCTCATATTTTCGTAATGCATCAGGGCTTAACCCCATTAGCTGTGATGTAACCGTCATGCTCCTGACCGGTCTCATAGACTCCCTTAACCTTCTTAGCCGCTCTGGAAACTCGTCCATCCTATCACCATCCTTATAATCCCTGCTGTTCCAGAGGGCAGTCAAAGGATACTCTTTTTTTCCGCTTTCCTATTTCCTTGGATTCACAGTGGTCCACGTCTCCCACTCTACGGCATCCGGTATCTAATAGATGGTTGCAAAAGGGCGCATCCTTGGAATTATTGATACCTCGCCAGTAGACGCAGGTTTTCCCCTTGTCACAGATTTCGACCATATCTCTCCTCCCAGGGTTTAAACAGGTCATCTCCAACAGGGGCCAAGCTGGAGGACCTCGTGAGCGGCAATCATGGCAGCATCTTGTCCCATCTGCATCAGCATGTCCATTTTCAGATGGAAAAGAGCGTTATATTTGGCCTCTATCTTGGATATCAAAGCATTTGGCTTCAATGTCCGCCCTCCCCGTCGTGGATGTCATTGCACAACTCTAAAAAATCCGGCTTGACCGCTGCCCTGATCTCATCCAGAACCGCTTTAGATGCCAATTCATGGGTAAACACTGGCCGTCCCAATTTCTCCTCGATGTATCTGTGCATATCCTGAAAGTCACACATCAAGCAGCCTGTGTATGCAGAGACAATAATCTTTTCCTGCCTGGTCATTCAGCACCTCCGATGATCTCGTCAAGGGTAACGGACTGGCCTGACTTGATTTCCTGGAATAGCGAGTTTTCAATATTCGCAATCCACCCATTGTCGGCTCCAATTATAATTAAAGCATTACTGCCTCGCAACCGCCCAATGTGTGTTGCTTCGGGGAACAGCACGCTAATTATCTTTGCTGATTCCACCTCCTGCTGGGTGAAGCGGGGTTTGCGGATGATGCGGTCGGGGTGGTTGATGAAATCAACAAGGCAAGGCATGCCGGCAGGAAGCCATTGTCCGTATCCACTCCCATTGTATTTCGGCATAGCATACTCTAAAGCGACACCACCGCTTACTCTGTAAATCGCTATGTCATTTCCAGAAACAGTCCACTCTTCATCTACCTCAACCCCCAGCACCTCGCAAATTCTCGGCTTGTCCATGTCTTCCTCCTTACACAAATCCATATACTTAGCGCAGTCAACGAGCCAGCAGTCCAGCAAATCGGAAGCCCACCAATCCAGCTTGTCCCACAAGGCCCAGATTTCCGGCATTTTTGCTTCTGAGGCCGTTTTTAATGCTTTGGCCCATCCGCTTGTACCGCTGAGATCGTACCATTTTCCCTCAGTCTCCACGTCGCCGAATGTATTCTCAAGTTCATGTTTGAAAAGGCGCAGAAATGCCAAAAACGGTTCTTGAGACTCGCTCGTCTGATTGTCCATGTTGACCTCCTCCTTCGTATATGGCACCCAGCAAGTGCCGTCCTCTTTCTTGTGTTGGTTTCCTTATGTTTTGCCGTCTCCGGCATATCATCCTCCACCACATAGCCAAGCCAAAGTTCACTGCTCATGGCCGTCCTCCTTCCTTTCCCACTCCCTGCACCGCTGATCCGGCTCCGTGAAGTCGGCGCAGTACGGCGAATCCCCGTTGAAGCACACGCCCTGGAAGTCCTCGTACCAGGCGCAGGTGGCGCAGCACTTAGTCATGGGGGTTTTCCTCCCCCATGTAGCAATATCCATCTGGCGGGACCGTATCCTTGATGTATGGGCAGAATATCCCGCCGGGGAAGGTTTTGAATGCTTCTCCGTGCCTGCATCGGGCGCACCTGACCACAGGAACGGCATCAATAGTGGGAGCCTTATCAATTTCTTCCACAGGCACAGCGAACCCCCAGCACTCATCATCTGGGACCAATCCAAAAAACATAACCTTTCTTTTGTGGTAAAGCAGTTTGTCTGCATCAATTAACTTCATACTTGTCCTCTTTTCGCTGTCCGTAAGAACAAAACTCCAGCGGATGATATTCGTTAGTGTTTTGCTCAAGCACAGGATTTCTACCAATAAATTCAATGCGGCGAATACATTCATCTTTGTATTTGCACTCCTGGCACCTAACTATAGGAATGGCATCAATAGCGGGAGATTTATCAATCACAGCGATAAAATCCCGTCTTGTTTGTGTCCTATATTCTGGTTTCCAAAATTCTTCTACAATAAGTTCTGCGTCAACCAACCTCATTCTTATCACCTTTTAATTTGAAAATATTATCTGCTCCGCAAAGAAATTCATCACCGATTCGATAAGAGTAACAACAGTCCACGCATTTAACTCGGACGTTCTTTTTTGTAAAACCAATGATTTCAGCCTCGTACTGCACAAGCCTAGTAGTGCTACTGCCAGTTCTCATCGTGCTATAACAAACACATCTATCACCAATGTTTAACACATTTCCAAGTCTGTCTGTCATTATTTGTCGTCCTCCTTGTCCATCAAAGCACCACAGTTTGGGCAGTAGCTTGATTTGCAAATACCCCGGTTGTCAATCATCAAGCCCCATTCACCACATCTGGAACAGGCCCAGCCATTCGGATACTTGAAAAACCATCTCCCGTGCCGCACCTCCGCAACGTCGGCGGTGGGCTCTTTCAGCACAATATCAAACGTTGACCCAGGAAGAACATCAGCTCGCCTTTTTTCATCATACCCAAGGCTTTTTAAAATTGCCGCCCTCTCGATGTACTCCTTCATTCCTGTTTCCTCCATGTATTGTATGGGGCATGATATAGCCTGCCGTCTCCTGTTCTAACCATAATTTGTGGTGCGCTGGCAGTAGGGGTATAAATTTTAACTATAACCCCACATACTCCACTCAGCACACAGACTACCTTATCCCCGATGTTCATCCCTGCTCCCTCCGTAGTGCGGCCTCGGCCTCTTCGCGGGTCAGCTTTTCCGCAACCGCGTCCGCAATAAATCTTGTTACAGGGTTATTGTGATAAAAACAGGTGTTCATAGCGGATTTGAGAGCATTCTCCCCGTCTTTGTCTTTGTACCCACCACCTGGAAGCACCACGCACCGCCCTTCCTTATCCGCCTGGGCCAGTTCACATAGTCTTTCGTATGGGCAATAACTCAGCAATTCTGTCAGTGCATCGATTACCATTTTTTGATAGCCCGTAAGATGGTCACACGCATCTTTGCTATTAAGAATTTCCTCCAGATATTCTAAATGCGTAAGTTCTATTATTTTTTCAATCCCTCCATCCTGCCTTTCAGCTCGATGATCTCCTCCGGCTCCAAGCCGGTGTCCTCGTAGGCGGCGAGGCGCTGAAGCAGGGCATACATATATTCGTTATCAGGGGTTATGGTTACGCCCACAAGTTCAGACGGAAAAACCACACTTCCATCAACCCTTCTTGTCAGCCGCTTCATGGTCAGCCCTCCCCTTCAAATATTTCAAAAACCATAACGGCATATGCTCACACCTCCTTCGGGCCACGCCATTTCCAGTTATCATTAATCTCTACATTTGTGCCCCGTGCGATCTCAAAACAACAAAATTGGCATGGCCCCTCATTATGGTTTGGCGTGTAGTGAGCGCAAGCAGGACAATGGCCGTGCAGTTGCTCTATTGCAACATCACGCTCCCGCTTCGCCTGCTCCAGTTCGGCCTCTTGCTCTTTCAGCAGTTTGTCCCGCCGTTCCAGTTCTGCGGCCTGCTGGGCAATCAGTTTTGATTTCTGTTTCAGCTCTGACCGTAGCCGCTCGTTTTCGGCCTGGAGCGTGGGGAGGGCGTGGGCGGCATCCAGCAACATAGTCTGTGCAAAGCTATCCGGGCGAAAGGTCGCCGCCTCGCTCCGCAACTGCTCAATCAGCTTCTCAATGTCCATCAGGTGTCCTCCTTTGCTGGCTGCTGGAGCCATTGCAAATACCCATCCTCTAATGGTTGCTCATAGAGTTCGAAAATAAATTGCGCAAGTTCCTCATCGCTCATTGCCCGTATACGGTCGGCTCTGGAAACATCTTTCGGCCTATACGCTCCGCACGGCCATGTCAACCCAGAGCCTGTCCGGCAGTCATCGTATTTTTTGCAGTTCTGGCAGTTCATGTGTCCTCCTCTCCCTCCGGCGGACGGCGGTCAGGCGGCGCGGGGAGGGGCATCCAGTGTGTAGGCTCCCTGTGAATCTGGGTTGCATCCCATCTCACGCGCCAGACACTTCCTGTCCACCAAACAACCGCACAATCCCCGCAGGGCAATAATGAGATTACATCATGTCCAGCTTGTGGCCTCCGCTCCTCCACGCTCACCCACTCGTTCGGCGGGGTGAGGGTGGGCGCATACTCAACGAGCTCCGCTTTGCCATCTCGCCATGCAGGGAATGATTTCTCAAACTGCTCCCTGCTTTTGTACATTCTGGGACGAAGTTGACTATCCAGAACGGCTTCCCCATCTTGAAACGCTATAAAAATATGCTGCCCTTGCTTAATTGCCCTTGCCATCGTTCAGTGCCTCCCTTCCGACTTATGAAAAACCAATTTCAGCAGGCACAGGATCAACCATATCCCAGTGGCAACGGGCAAAGAAAACCCGATGGAAAAGCACATTGTAATCAGCTTGATAATGCCGACTATAATAGCCCAACTTATTGCATATCCAACAACTAAAGCAAGAACTGCAACCAGAATCCTACTCACCCTGCAGTGCCTCCAATCTCTTGCACACAGCCCGCTCACAGTCGGACAATAGTAACCTCTCGAATAGCCACCACGGCGTAATGGTCAGAAGAATAATCCACGCTATGTCACTCAGTAATCTCATGCAGCGCCTCCAATCTCTCCACTTGTTTTTCCCACGCCCACGATGTAAGCGGAGTCCCGCACTTAGGGCAGTATACAAAACCCTTCTCAATCCAAGACGGCCAGTTAGCTTGATCTCGGCATTTCTCGCATCCTGTCCACACCTTCTCCACCCACTCCTGGCTGACGGGGCGGAGGGCGGAAATGGCCATATCAAGCGCTTCAACCTCTCGTAGTTCATCGGCTTTGACTGTTTCGTTTGCATATTCGGCAATTACTTTGCAAAATCTTTGTCGTTTCCGCAGTATCTTAATCGCTTCTTCCCACGTCATGGCTGGGACTCCTCTCACAAATATCCATTATTTTTCCGCTTTGCCGCAATGTTTGCTATTACATCCCGCAAAACAAACGCATCTATATGGCATTTCCAATGATCCGCTCCATGCATCCGAAAAATACAGTTCTGGCAGGATGTTTGTCCTTTGCAGTAGTCAACAATGGTCTGAGCAGCTTCCATAGCCTTTTTGCAGCTAATCATTCCATCCCCTCCAGCATCTCCATCTCCTCCGCGCTCAGAATCGGCGCACGGGTGTTCCATTGTGCTTCTGCTTCTTTTTCTGTCTCAAACGGGCCAAGAATGAGTCCACATTTAAGACATTCAACCGCCCACTTGAAACTTCCGCCTTGCATTAAGCCATTACAGTTGCAATCAGCCTCACCGCCGCACATACATGGCAGCAGCACCCCCGCATCCGTCAGCCGTCTTGCCGCCTCGTGATCGCCCAACAGGGCTAATTTAACGTCATCCATCACAGATACCTCCCCATTGTTCAGCCATAGCCAGTGCAACACCACGATAGGTTCGACTTCTCAGTTTTGCCCGATCTGCACTGGGTGGCATTTTCCATACACGTTGTTCCCTGCCATCCACAATATCTGTCGGCGTAAGCAGAGGCAGTCCTTTCAGCCACAGGCAGGTGGCCTTTGTTTCCCCATGGCCGAACATCCACGGCTGAACGATCTGGTCCGGCCTGCGCCAGACAGTGCTCATAATGCCCACCGGATTTTCAATTGCGATTTTCGGGCAGTCAGCATTTGCAAATTTCATGAAAAAATCTATAGACTTCTGCTGCCTTCCGTCTGCCCTTTTTTCGGCAAAATAACGCGCCCCGCTTACAGCAAGGTCAGTACACGGTGGAAACGCCAGAATCATATCCCACCGCATTTTCATGACTTCCAGTGCGTCCACTTGCAAGTGCCACTCTGGATGTCCTCCGCTGCACGGCTCAATATCGCAGCTGTACGCCTCATGCCCCAGCGCCCGGAACGCTTTGCATACCTCCTGAGACTCTTCACAGGCTACCAGAACTCTCATAGCTTCGCCGCCTCTTTGTCGCCCAGCAGGGCGGACTTCTCATCCGTCATGATATTCTCCTCCTATGGTTTTTTTCCTGGTTCCTCGATCTCGATTTCTATCCTTGGCTTTCCCTTGTCCACAGCGAAGCTGTCAGAAAATCCTTCGATATTCTCCCAGCCGTCATTCCTCAGAACACCCATCTTCACTAAGGCGTCCTGGATAACCTTCCGGCCAAAGCTGGAGATGTTGTCCTTGTCCCGCCTCCGGTTCTTTTCCACCCAGAGGTATCGCATGAACACAGGCTCCCGTAAAGGCATTCTGATCTGACGTCTAAGGGCTAAGATTACCGATGTCTGGCAATCCCGTTTCAGTTTTGCCCCCTTCTGCCGGTGGCCCCGTTCCGCTTCTATGTACTCGTTGAGACCAGGCAGAGAAAACGGGATGATCAGCCGCATGGTCCATCCTCCCGGTTCATGTCTTCAAGCATTCTACGCATCCGCTCCATGTTCGCCTGTGTCCGCTCCGCAGCCGAGGTCTCCGCCTGCCGGTCCGAATCCGTTACTTTGCGCCGCTTACCATTAACCCACTTGTATTCCGGCTCCTCTCCAGTCTTCCGCTTCTCTTCCTCAAGCCGGTCCACGCACCAGGACAGGATGGCCCTGTAATCGCTGGTGTAGGTCTTACCTGTGCTGCCCTTGTAGTTGTCCAGGATCTCGATCAGCCTGGCGGTGTCGGCAGATCCATGAGTGTCAAGCAGCCTCTGGTGCTCGGCATTGGTCATGGTCACAAATTCTGCCCATTGGACCTTCGGCTCGATATCGCTCCCGTCCTTCTTCTTGCGCGCCTTACTACCCCCGTCAGGGGGTACAGATTCAGATACAGATACAGACTCAGATACAGATACAGATACAGCTTTTTTTGCTTTTTCTTCAAAACCTAAAAAAGCATTTGGTTTTTTTGCTTTCTCTGACAAACCATTTGCTTTCTTTGGCCTTCCGCCCTTTTTCCCAGCCTCCTGCCTCGCCTGAACCGTTGCCGCCCAGCGGCTTGCACACTCTTCAAAATATGACCGGTTGAAGGAGAAAGCCATCATTACCACTGGATCATGGACATCAACAGACTCATCCATGTGATACTTGAACCACGCTTTTAAAAGCTGGCCAGCCTGCTCATCTGTGAGAAGGTCGATCTGCTCCGCCCACTCTGTCCTTACGACAAAGCTTTCCTTCAAGAGCCTCTCCTCCCATCAAAACGGGAGCTTTCCATCATCGTCTGGTAACTCCTGAAAGTCATCATTATTTGGATAGCTCATGCCCCCAAAGGTCGTTGGTGCGTCATCTTTTTTCCCAGCGTCGCCAAAATAGACCTGGTCTGCCACCACCTCGGCGGAGCGGCGCTTATTTCCGTCCTTGTCCGTCCAGTCACGCATCTGGAGCCGACCCTCCACAACAGCCATACGTCCCTTAGTAAAATAGCGGCTGACAAACTCCGCCGTGTTCCGCCAGGCCACCACGTCTATCCAGTCGATGGCTTTCTCGCCGGTCTGCTTGTCCTTAAAGTCTCGATCCACCGCCAGACGGAAGGAGACCACGGGATTTCCTCCCTGAGTGTGGCGAAGCTCCGGATTTTTCGAGAGTCTTCCTTGCAGCACGATTTTATTCAGCATGTTTAAGCCTCTTTCTTCTAATTTTTTCCTTTGTTTCTTCTGAGTGATGAGTCCCGGTATGGTGAAATACTGTATGAGCGCCAACAGACATAAGGCATAGATTTTCAATTCTGTTGTCTGTTTTATCCCCGTTAAGATGATGAACGCAGCATCCAGATGGAACAGGAACCCCAGTCTCTTTTTCCCACACATAGATATGCTCCATAACATATCCGCCTGCATCTGCCCTCAAATGCTCAGGCACGAGGACCTGCCGATATCCCTTTGCTGTGTATTTAACTCCGCCTTTCCAGTTGCTTGCGTTTTCACGCCTCCGTGCCTCAGATCTGTTTATAAATTCGATGTTCTTATCTTTCCTAAGCCCGAGTTTATACGCTTTCTTATAGATTCCTTGCTTTGATTTTTCTGGGATCATACTAATAAGCACCGAATTTGATACCTTGTTATAGTTTTCCAAAAGTATGGACACTTCCCGGTCCGTCCAAGTTCTCACCGTCTCACCCCCATTTGTGATACCTCACTTTCTCCTCGGTCCAGTCAGGATAAAAGCCTCTGAGATAGTTGATGATGTATGCCCTGATGTCCGCCTGGGAATGGAATCCAAGAGGCCGCAGCCGATCCATAAACAGCCCCTCGTCAAAAGCGTAGTGGCAGGGGCCGCACAGGGTAACGATGTTCTCCACCACCCCCATGCCGCCCTGGGAGCGGCGCACCACATGACAGTGGGGGCCTCCCGGAGCGCCGCAGAGGATGCAGGTGGCGGGACCTTGGGTGCAGTCCCGCGCGGCCACAGCGGCCTTGACACGGGCCGATATGGCTGTTTGTTTGGTCTGTTTATGCACGGCCCCACTCCTCCTTCATGGCCGCCAGCTTCTCAGGCGGCAATGTCTCAATGCCAAGGTCCTTGCAGTCTTGCACGATGCTGTCAATGAGCCGGGACATTTGCCTGGTGTTGTATCTGCTGGAGCCGTAATAGGCCCTGATAACCAGCCTGTCGCCGTCCTTGTCATAGCCAACCTGTTCCGTAGGCCACCCTGTCCCAAGCAGTTCCCATGCCACACGGAATGTATTTGCTTCATCCTCCGTCAGGGTAAAATCCTTAAACGGTCCGACTTCCCGTACCTTTTGTATGTAGAGTTCTTCCTTTGTTGTGTGAAGTGCGTCAGCCATTTTGTCCAGCAGCACCCAGCAGTAGTCATTTGCGTTCATGCTCCGCTTGTCCCGGTGCTGCTTGATCTTACAGTCATATAATTTGTTCTGTTTCTTTAGCACAAACTCCCTGGCCGGGGCGGTTTCGTTCACCTTCAGGCACAGCCACAGGCCGTCCTCCATTGAGATTTTCGACTGTGTGAAGGTTAGATTCATTTCGCCGCCTTCTTCCCGCACTTGATACAAAGTGGCTCCCCATACCTGGCTTTGGCCCGTTCCGCAATCGTCTCCGCCTTGATCAGCTCCTGTCCATCCCAGAAATCAGGGATCAGCATACCGCACCGCTGACATTTGATAGGGGTATCTCCTACAGGAGGGACACGCTCTCCGGGCTTGCCTGGTTCAACGTTGTACCCACCTCTGGTAACCTTTCCCTCGTCACTCCTGTTCTGGTCCGGATCGTCCCCGGTAATGATCTTGTATGCTTTGAGAAGGGCATATTTATCTCCATAGGTCATGGCCTTCCCTGGGGCCTTATCATTGCTGTCCACCCCGTCTCCGTAAGTGGTGATATCTACATAGTCAGCCGGGTCCTCCGTGTTGACAAACCGATATACTGTTTCTACCCGCATAAAAAACTTCGATATTTCGCTCTCTTGGCCGTTGTATACCTTCTTAGTGGTAATAATATCGCTGTCTATCACCTTTCTGGACAGAGGATAGCTGTACACCTTGTACTTCTGCTCCAGAGGTTTTACGGCGGCCAGAACATCCGCCTCACTCACCGCCTTATAGGAGCTTCGCCCCTCCCCTACCATCAGATTCTTTGCTACGGCGTTTAGCTCGCTGGTGATCGCCGCAAGCTTCTCATATATGTTCATACTGCCTCCTAATTCAGCCAATCTTCTAAGGTTTTAGCATTATAAAACTTTGCATAATCTGAAAATTCTCTTATCGTATCTGGATAGCCAGCTAGCAGCCACTTAATGATCTCTTCGCTGTATTCGTCGGCATACTCTTTTAGTATCTCTGGTGCATCTTGGTTTTTTTCTTTGATCCATGACGGATACCCCGTCCGCAGTGTGGCGGTGATATCAGGGTGCTCCAAGTCCATATCTCTCACAGAGCCCACCCCACCAGCAGGGAGCACATAAAGATCATGCTAGACACCACCAGGCACCGCCTCACAATGCGGTTCATGCGTGCCTCACGCTCCCGGCGGCACTGATAGCAATATTCTCTAGCGTCGTGGTTTCGCTCCACCAGAGAGCGTCCGTCCTCAATGTACTTCATTCTTTTCCTCCACAATCCTGGCCTTTGCCATCTCAATAGCAAGCATATAAACTCGTCCATGTTCGTTGTCTCCGTGGGTCTGTTTTACCTTGTCGGAAAACTCCTCCAGATCCCCCAAAAAGCACCCACAGGAAACATAGATCTTTCCGTCTTTACATCGAAAAAAGGTTGTGGTTCTGTTGCGAGAGCCAATAGCTCCGATCCAAAAGACAGCACCTATCTTACACACCTCGGCGTTGCCGTACACCCTGGCGTTGCCGTACACCTCGGCGTCGCCGTACACCCTGGCGTCGCCGGACACCCTGGCGTTGCCGTACACCCTGGCGCCGCCGGACACACTGGCGTCGCCGTACACACTGGCGTCGCCGGACACCCTGGCGTTGCCGTACACCCTGGCGTCGTCGGACACCCTGGCGTCGCCGGACACCTCGGCGTTGCCGTACACCCAGGCGTTTCCGTACACCCAGGCGTTGCCGGACTGACTCAAATTTTCCTCCTTCTCAATCCAGCCACCTAGATCGCCAGCATTTACATTTCCAAACTGAACCAGAGCTTTGATGCGGTATAAGGTTTTCCCAAGGAAGACCTTCGTTTCAGATGTCAACTCATACTTTTTCACTTCTTCCGCCTCTTTTCCATAAATTCCGCCACAGCGAGGGCGGTACAGATCACGATGCACACCATGCACACCACGGATAAAAACTCAAACAATTCTGATTCCTCCCAGTGTCATCAAATAGAACCACTGCTCTTGAGTAAGGCGTACCTCCTGCTCGTCCAGGAGCTTTGCGATAGAGCCATCGCCGCATCCGATCTCATGGGCAAGGCCCCTTTGCGACAGCCGGTGCCGCTCCATAGCCCGCTGGGTGATGCGGCGGATGACCTCATTCGGTGTCATCATCTGTCCGCCTCCCCATGTATCGAATTAAATCTTCGAATGTCATTCCATAGACCTGCTTGTTGAGCCAATCCATTTGGTTTTTGACATCACCGCCAAGCTCTCCGAGCTCCTTAATGGAGCTGAGGCGTCCGATTTTTGTCTCTTTCTCTGCCATATTTTTTTCCTTTCCGGCTTGACAGAGAACGGATGTTCTAGTATGATGTATCTATCAAGCCTAATTGGTGTGGTCAGTTAGGTTTGCCAGCCTCGTCAGGTGGTCGTAACACCTGGCGGGGCGTTTTTTAGATCTGCTCTGGATACGCCAGGTCCACCAATTCCCGCAGCTCCATAAAGTCAATGCTGTGGTCGTGAGCCGCTCGCTCCAGGATCAGCTCCTTCAGTTTTGGCCCAGCGCCTTCTAAGGCCCGCTGGTAATCCTCAAACTGGTAGCCATTTGTAATCATTTTCATGCTGTTCCTCCTTGTATTCCGTCCCGCACCATGCTAAAATACAAGGTGCTAGGACTTGTCCTGTCCTTCCGCCCTCATCCGTGCGCTACCACGGGTGGGGGCAATTATTTTGCGCTCTCATGCGCTCACACCCATGTCACGCACAATAGCGGATGCCACCATGTCCGCATCGTATTTCACCCTCTTTTCGCTCATTCTGATGCCGAATATCTGGTGGTTTTCCAGCCACTGCTTGGCCCATCTCTTGGTACAGCCCAACTCTCGCCGGACATCTTCCAGGGTCATTAGACCGCCGTATATCTCCCTGAGTATTTTCGCTTTCTGTTTGGGGGTCATTGGCTTTCCTCCTTCTTGGTTATTTAACGATGTACCGGATACTTATGAAAAAGAAAAATGTAATGCTACAAAAAGTAGCGTTGAGGAAGAGAATAGCGATACAAGCAGGCCGCTTATTTCTTCATCTGAAACAGCGCAGATAAAATGGACCGAATAGCAGCCTTGCGGTCTGCTATATTTATTTAATCAGTTATAATCCAGTCATCCGCCAACAGATCCTCTGCCATGGGCTGCCACCCTCGGCAGGGATTTTTACTAAGTTTTGATTCCAGAACACAGCAATCCGGTGTGTCAGTCGGCAACAGCTTTATGCTTAAATGTGAATATAGGCCATAATCGTCCACCCAGCTTTTTCTGGTAATAAACGGCCTTTCAGCCGTCCTTGCTCTAATAGCTTCATGGATATACATTGATTTTCTCCTCCTCATGTTCCCTGGTCGTCAGATCGCTTGAATAGCGTTTCCTGATCCATGTCGTGGAAGAATTTTTCCAGTTTCGGAACTCTTCTTCCTGTATATTGTATGGAACAAATTTTCTATACAATATATTGATTTTTGTCATTGGATATGGTACAATTATCCAAGAAGGGTAACTGTTTCTTGCCCTTACTTTATTTTGAAAGTAGGTATGCTAATGAATGACTTAAGCATGAAGAAAAATGTAATTATGACTTTCTCTGATGTGTCCACAGACATTAAAAGCAGTCTGATTCTTATGACCCCAATGGGAATGATCTGTGGAAAAGTGTCTGAGGCTAAAATCCCAACCGAAGAGGAATTGAACAAGATTCATGGCCGTGCAACAGTTGAAGAAGGAGCATCTGTCATAGCAGCGATCCTTGCTTCTGCAAGACTCAATTACGGAGAAATTCCAGTAGTTGGAAATGACGGGTATTTAGCACTTACTGATGTCACCGTGAAAGTACCTCGTGGAGATACTTTCAATATGGGAAATCTGGTTGTTTTTTATGACCAAATTATTGGTATAACTTTGGGTGAGTTCGACACCTAATTTCAACTTTCCGGAAAGCGAATCGGCAATAGTTGATGCTTCCTGCAAAAGCTCAACAAGTCGGTTCGCTTTTTTGAT
>OWIA01000587.1_pt1 | contig 14113 bp, 12 predicted proteins | sample 1732881 | NCBI WGS metagenome assembly OWIA01 (sample SAMN05065764, study PRJEB22554) | human gut metagenome | biome: ENVO:2100002; feature: ENVO:00000062; material: ENVO:00002003 | host: Homo sapiens | place: USA
CACGGTACGGGACATTACGATCATAGGAATAATTAGCAACGATAGCCATCACAGCAAACCAGGCAAGCAGAAAGGTTAATCCGATTTTATTCGTCATATTATACACTAAATTTGAATTAATTAAACACAAAAAACATCCTCCAAATGTAATCAGCTTTTTACAACTAAACAAACAATCTGCCATTTCGCACAGGGCAATCGCATCAAAATCATAAAGCGTCCATCCGTTTTCGCCACCGATACGGACTAATTACATGAATGTTTTTGCAAAAGCAACTATCATACTATCATATCCGCATGTGTATCGGTTTAAACCAATATATTATGTTATGATAGTTACCGTTTTGAACTATCATTCATCTATCATAACCATCATGGTGAAAAACGATAACGTGCTGTGTATTAATTGTACGATAAAAACAGGGACCGTTCGGGAACAGGTACGAAACCTGTTAAAACGGCTTCTTTTTTCATCAAGACAGGCTTTTCTTTTGTCAAAAACAGCTTGCAAAGCCGCTTGAGACCCGGGTGCGGGAGAGGTGCAGACCCGGGTCTGTGCGAGACCTTTACGGGGGTGTGGGGATGTTTATCCGCCATGTTAGAAGTGTTTTTATGCCCTGTTTTTGCATCTTTTTCAAGGAAAAAAGTCGTTTTATATTTAAACGGCCCCGTTTTGTCAATGCTATTTTGGTGCGGTTAGCCTGCCATTTCCCGCCTTCTTTTTCCGATAAAGCCGATTATTTCCTATTTTTGTAACCATTAACAAGTATCTTATTACCTGTCAACAACTACTATGGTTCTAAATTATATCTGGATTGCTTTCTTTCTGATTGCTTTCGTGGTGGCGCTTTGCAAATTAGTCATCGGCGGAGACACGGAAGTTTTCACCCATATCATCAACGCTTCTTTTGCTTCGGCAAAGACAGGGTTCGAGATATCCCTCGGACTGACGGGAGTCCTGGCTCTTTGGCTCGGCATCATGAAAATCGGGGAAAAAGGGGGCGTGATACAGGCCTTTGCCCGGTTGACGGCACCCGTGTTCAGCAAGCTCTTTCCAGGAATACCGAAAGACCATCCGGCAACAGGTTCTATCTTCATGTGCATTTCCGCCAACCTGTTAGGCTTGGACAATGCCGCCACGCCGATGGGGCTGAAAGCCATGAAAGAGTTGCAGGAGCTGAACACGCAGAAGGATTCCGCCAGCGATCCGATGATCATGTTCCTTTGCATCAACGCTTCGGGACTAACGCTGATCCCAGTCTCCATCATGACCTACCGGGCACAGATGGGAGCGGCAAACCCGGCTGATGTCTTCCTGCCCCTCATGCTCGCGACCTTCTCTTCTACCCTGGTCGCCATATTGGCGGTCTGCTTCAAGCAACGGATCAACATCCTGCAACGGAACCTGCTGCTTTTCTTCGGCGGGATGATCGCGTTCATCGGTGGTCTGGCCTTGCTTTTCGGGATGATGAGCCAGCAATCGGTCTCCCTCTACTCTACCCTGTTTGCCAACATTTTGCTTTTCTCTATTATATGCGGATTCATTATCAGCGGTATCCGCAAAAAAATCAACGTATACGACACCTTTATCGAAGGCGCGAAAGAGGGTTTCCAGACTGCCGTGACGATCATCCCCTACCTCATCGCCGTATTGGTTGCCATTGCCGTTTTTCGGGCTTCGGGAGCGATGGATTTCCTGATCGACGGCATCCGCATGGGAGTCTCGGCAGCAGGGCTGGACACGCAGTTCGTGGAAGGTCTGCCTACCATGCTGATGAAACCGCTCAGCGGCAGCGGGGCGCGGGGTATGATGCTGGATGCGATGAACACCTACGGCGCGGATTCGTTCATCGGCCGCCTCTGTTCCATCGTGCAAGGATCGAGCGACACGACTTTCTACGTCGTCGCCCTTTATTTCGGCAGTGTCGGAATCCGCAACACCTACTATACGATCCCCTGTTCGCTACTGGCCGATTTAGCCGGGGCGGTGGCAGCGGTCACTATGACGTATCTGTTTTTTACCTAATATCAAAATGACACTCCTACCCCATGTAAATCGGATTAGTAGTGCATCTATCTTGGAATTAGCATAGCAGGTAATTATTTTTAACATATCATTCGGTAAGATAAAACATAAAAAGAATAACAATATGGCAATAGCATTCTACGCGGAAGACACCAAGCTTCCGGCAATCAAAAAGAGAGCGGTCGGCAACTGGGTAAAGGAAGTTGCCGCCACATACGGTAAGAAGGTCGGCGATATCAGCTACATCTTCTGCTCCGACGAGAAGATTCTGGAAGTAAACCGCCAGTACCTCCAACATGATTATTATACGGATATCATCACGTTCGATTATACGAGCGGCGATAAGATCTCCGGCGACCTGTTTATCAGCCTCGATACGGTGAAGACTAATTCCGAAGCCTTCAACACTCCCTACAACGAGGAACTCCACCGTACCATCATCCACGGTATCCTCCACCTCTGCGGCATCAACGATAAAGGACCTGGGGAACGCGAGATCATGGAGGCCAACGAAAACAAAGCCCTGGCGATATTGCCGGAGGAATGCCGGGAAAGTCAACTTTCCCGGTAAAAAGAAATGTCTGGAGCCGCTTCCTGTTAAGGATGCTACTGAAGAGGTTGTATGATATGTGTGCCTGATAAAAGCCTGCACATGCTCCGGTGAAAACAGAAATTACCGGAGCAATGCTCCCAAAACCGATTACTCACTATCACTACCCAAATACTCATACCAAACGGCTATTTGCTTATTTGCCGGATACTCCCCCGATATTATCACATAGATTTGGATACCTGGAAACAGGCAAATAAGGGATTGGTAACAATAATAAATGATCCGGTATGAAAGGCACAACTATTTTCTTTCTATCTATTCTGTTAATAACGACAGGTTGCAAAAGACTGGATCAAACGGCAGACGACTTGATCACAGTAGATGTAACCAATAATTCTTTTCCCAAAAAGGAACTGGCTCTTCAAGATTTCATGGATGTAGAATATATCCCGCTGGAAACAAACGATGATTTTGTTAATCAAGGGTTTGTGCAGGCTATAGGTAAAGAATTCATATTAGTAAAGAACTATAGGGATGACGGTGATATTTTTGTGTATGACCGGACCGGAAAAGCCATTCGTAAGATAAATCGTAAAGGGCAAGGAGGAGAAGAATACATCTCTTGTAGAAGTGTCACATTGGATGAAGAAAACAATGAAATGTTTATAAACGATTTCTTGGCAAGAAAAATAAAGGTCTATGACTTGGAGGGAAATTTTAAACGAAGTATCAAACAGAAACAAGATGGTGATACCCAGTTTTATTTGGATATATTTAATTACGATAAAGAGAATCTGATTTGTTACGATGAGTGCAATCAAGAGATACCATTCCTACTCGTATCGAAGCAAGACGGAAACATAACCAAAGAGATTAGAACCCCATTTAAAGAAAAGAAGCTATTTCTTCAACTTTTAAGACATGAAGGAGGAACGAGAGCTGCCGGACCGGGCGAATACAGTAGAATAATCCCATTCAATGGCAATTGGATTCTATTAGAACCCTCGTCAGACACGATCTACACATTAATGCCCGATTACAATTTGCGGCCGTTTATCGTGCGAACACCTCCTATTCACATTATGAATCCAGAATCTTTCTTGGTTTTAAAGTTGGTTTCCGATCGTTATTATTTCATGGAAAGTATAAAGAACGTATATGATTTCAGCAAAGAAGAAGGCTTTCCGAGAACCTACTTCGTGTACGATACAGAGGAAAAGGATTTCTTCAGGTATATCATATACAATGGCGATTATTCTTATAAAAAAGAATTCTATATGGTCATGCTGACCCCTATCAATTCCAAAGGTGAATTATGGGCAACTATAAATGCTTTCGACCTTTGCGAGGACTATAAAAAAGGGAAGTTGAAAGGCAAACTAAAAGAAGTCGCTGCAACATTGGAAGAGGATGACAATCGGGTGATTATGTTGGTCAAACACAAAAAGTAATCCTTAGGATATATTAAAATCAAAACCTTTAAACGGCAAAATCCCGTCCTGCCAATTTTTAGAAGCATCGGATCTTATCCGAGATTATAAAGGGGGGAAAGCTAAAGGGCTAATTGAAAGAAGTGGCTGCTACAGTTTTCATAACTCCATCCTTTTTACAAAGTCAGAAATAAAATAAACAATATACAACAAACTTTTATTTCAAATACTCATTCAAAACAACCATCCGCTCATTAAGTCAATAATAAGCGGTCTTTACGGGATATATTTGAAGGGTAATTCAATGATTCATCTTATTTTTACAGGTATGAAAACAACAACGCTCCTATTGCTTCTCCTTTTTCTAGTAAACAGCAGTTCAGCTGAAACGTTCGTCCCCTATACCCCCGACTCTTTGAAAAAGGGCGATTGGGTGGAAATCGAGTCCGTCCACTACTATCCCTATGTGGCTCCGGGCATCGAAGAAAAGGTACCCTGGCGGGCGGAAAACATCCGACGAGTCATCTTTAAGGCGACCGTAACGGATCTGAATGAACGTACCCTCACCCTTGATTATACGTTCAAGAGCCTGTACGATTGCAGGAACGATACCGGGAAGCCCGGTTTCTACTATTTTGACAGCCGTTATCAGCAGGACTTCACATTCGATCACGAGATGGTCGGCAAACGGTTCCTGCGCGTCACATACGATCGGGAAAGCCAGAAAGCACATACTTTAGACAGACAAGAAACGACCTTTTCTTACTCGAAAAACTATGTTCCTTTCGGAGTAAGACAGGCAGGGTTGTCTGCCTATCCGGGAACGACTATCCAGGATTCCTTACCCTTGGACAAACTGCTTGCACCGGCGGTACAGGATATCCTGACCGGCTGGCAGGAAGACGGGATGCCTCGGCTGGCACAAAACATGCGGGTCATAGACGCCTCGTTCTCCCTTCCTCCGAATACGGAATTTACGTGTAGCTATGTCAATTTCGACTTGTCTGACGATTCGACCGTCCACAAAAAGATATTCATCGCCTACCCGACCGAACACAAAGTGGGCGAACGGGTGACGCTCCTGCTTACTCCGGGGGATTCCATCACGCAAGACAAAGAATTGTTTGCCACAACACACAAAAGACGTTATCAGGGACGGGGAAGCGAACAAAACAATTTCCAATACAGCTACCGAAGATTCGCCGACCTGTACGAATCAGACCTTTATATGTACCCTTCGGACCTCGAATCTCCCGATAAAATGAAAAAAGCCTTCCAACTCCGCGAATCTTTGTTCCAAAATGTATTAGCGAAAGATTTTAAAAACATGGATCCTTATTGGCAGATGGTATTCGAACGTTCGGAACAGTATCTTAAAGGGGCGCTTGCCCTTCATCTCTATATGTATGCCAGCGATAAAGAAGTTTGGCACAAAAGCGGCTTGGTCGACTGGCAAGCTCCCTATTTCGTCTCGGTCAATCCACTTATCGATTTTGCATACAGCATGCATCGACCGGAGGTCGCTAATTACTTTTATTTTTTGAATGTTTACACGATGTATAAGAAACAGGAATTGAAAGCAGATAACCTGAACCTAAAAACACAAAAAGCGAAGGAAAAGGCAGATGATTATTATCTGAATAAACATATCCTCTCCGGCTTTCCCAAATATCAAGTAAACGGAATGAATTTACAATTTTTAATGCACGATAAAACGTTAGCTGAAACTCAAGAAGATTACAACGATTTTATCCGCTCCTGTCCGGATACCAGCCTGACAAATCAGCTTCGAAGAGCATACGATAAACTATTGCCCTTCGAAGCCGGAAAAAATATCCGGGAAAGCGGCCTTATGATAGCCGATAGCCTGCATCTGGTGAAAGGAAGCGACCGAAAATACATCCTGCTGTTTTTATCAACGAGGGAACAAGGTCTTCCAGCGCCAAGCCTTCAAAATGCACTCGATTTCAAGAAACGCCTCGAATCGGAAGGGCTGGCCTCCATCGTACAACTCGAATTATATTCAAAATTCCAATCTAACAATGCCAAACGGGTAAAGCCTTTTAAAGCTATTTCCGATCTGCAAATAGAAGAATTAAGGCGTAAGGAACTCGGCACCGTGACTATCCTGATGCGTGAAGACGGGACCATCCTCCATCGGCAATTTACGAATTGGCAATTTGACCCCAGCCCCGCCTTGGAAATCATTCAAAACGACCTGAAACGGGAAGACGAATCTTTCAACGATTTTCTAAAAGGATTCAAAGAAGGAGTATTAGGTACGCTTTTAATCGCTGCAATCATCGGTATCGCTTATTATTCCAGGGTGAAAGGGAAGCAAAAGAAGGAACGTAACCGCCGCCGTATCCGTGAACTCGAACTACGCGCCATCCGTTCACAGATGAACCCGCATTTTATTTTTAATGCGCTCAGTTCGATCCAGAATCTGATCAACCGCTCGGCCAATCAGGAGGCGAATAAGTATTTGATCGACTTCTCACGCCTGTTGCGGAAAGTGCTGGCGACTTCCGAAAAGAAACTGGTCCCCCTCTCTGACGAGATCGAACAGTTGCAGCTCTACCTGAAGCTCGAACAGCTCCGTTTCCCCTTCTCCTACTCGCTGACGGTAGACAATAATATCGAACCGGATGCGATCGAGATTCCGGGGATGCTGATACAGCCTTTCGTCGAAAATGCCGTCAAACACGGAATCGCTCCGCGCGGTACGGGAGAAATCATAATTCGATTATCTTTGCAAGACCAGTTGTTGGTCATCGACATCATCGACGATGGTCCCGGAATGGTAACTGAAACGGAAAGCGGCTTCGGTATCCGTGCCATCAGCAACGAGTTCGAGATATTAAAGGATTTGTACAATACGGAAATCGGCATAACGATCGAAAACAGGCAGAAGAAGGAATCTGTTTCCGGTTGCCATGTCCGTCTATCCATCCCTTTATAAGACAAAATATGGACACCAAAATAACCGCAGCAATCGTAGATGACGAGCAGGGGAACCGGGAGAACCTGCTCCGCATGATCGGGAACTATTGTCCGCAGATCAGGATATCGGCCATTTGCAGTTCCGTCACCGAAGCCCGTACCGTGCTGCCCGAAGCTAAACCGGACATCCTTTTCCTGGATATCCGGTTGGGCGACGACACCGGTTTCTCCCTCTTAGGCAGCCTTCCGGAAATTCCTTTCGAAGTGATTTTCGTTACCGCCTACGATAGCTATGCGATCCAGGCCATCCGCTTCAGTGCGCTCGACTATCTGCTGAAACCTATCGACCCGGAAGAACTGACGCATGCCGTAGACAAGGCGGTCCAGGTCGTCCTTCGGAAACAGGAGAACAAACGGATGCAGAACCTCCTGCAAAACACGCAAGCATTGGACAAACAAAAGAAAATAGCCCTGTCAGTCGCCGATAAGATAGAGTTTGTAGAAATCGGTTCCATCATCCGTTGCGAATCCGAAAGCAACTACACAACTTTCTATTTGAAATCGGGAGAAAAACTGATCGTATCGAAGACACTCAAGGAGTTCGACGAACTACTGGCCCCTTACCATTTCCTTCGCGTCCACCAATCACATCTGATCAACCTGGATGAAATCAAAAGTTTCATCAAGAGCGACGGTGGATATATACGCATGAAGGACGGAGCCTCGGTCAGCATTTCCCGCCAACGGCGAAACTATGTGATGGAAGTATTAAAACAATTATAAACCAAGCCATCTAAATAACTGCTCATTCCTTATATTTCAAATCGAAACGGCCTTCCGTAATGCGTCCTCCCTCGAAAGTGCCGCTGAACACGCCGTCCGACATACGGGAGATGTAAACCTTGCCATCTTCCATATTTTGATTTTCAAAAGAGAGATTCACATAAGGAAGCGTTTCTCCCTCCTTGGGGTCGGCAATCGTAAAACGGATATACGAACCGAGACCGACCTGCGCCGAAACCGTCACGCTGGAACCCTCTTCCCGCTCCAAATATTCCGCAGCAGGCATCCCCCACCGGCCGCTTGTATACACCCAGCCGTCAACCAAGCAACCAAATGTATTCGCCCCGGTCGTAGTAGCTTCGGGCATGATCGTCGGATCGACCGATTCGTTCTCTTCACAGGCCACACAAAACAGCAACAAACAGATAAATAACAGATGTCTCATAACCGTATCTGATTAAAAGTGTAAATTCATACCGAACAACAAGGATAATTGGGAGAAACATCCTCCGCCACCGCTCAATTCAGGAGATTCGACCTGCCATTTCTGACCGTGATACCTGACCGAATAGCTCTCGGAGGAGGTAACGATCCAATTCAATTTTGCAGAAATCCCCACCAATGGAGAAAGACGATACTCGCCTCCCGCCGACAGATTATAGGCCAGTTTATTCATTGACACATTCCGCGGCTTGCCGTACACAAAACTTTTATCTTTATAATGCTGATATCCCACCCCAGTCGATAAAGACAGATTGTATTTCGGCTTCACCATAAACAAGGCAAACTGAGGCGCGAAATAATGCATCAGGATCTTGTCGGAACTTTCGTCATGAGTGTTTTTATAACGCCCACCCTGATAGATAAGTCCGGGAGCGAGTTTAAACGAACCGAAGATATATTTGTCTCCTAAGAAATAATAATTGGCATCCCAGGCGATCCCATTCCGCAAATCATTCCGATAAGCATCGGAGTTGTTCGTGATTCCGATCATTTTCCCCAAATACCAGGAAGGCCCTGCATGAACGGAGAATATCGACTTCCCGACAGACGTCTCCTGGGCCAAAACCGACACAGCTTGTATCAACAGCCCTAACAAAAGTACATACTTTTTCATATCATTTCTTTTAGACTTATAATCATAAATATAAGATGCTCAAAACCAGTCAAACGTTGCACAGGCTGTTACGACAAGATCGTATTGTTTCTCCTATCCTATCTTCAAAGCATCGCATGGTTCAGATAATGGATAAATTCAGGATCATCGGGTGCAATGATAAAGTTACCACGGCGGGAAGTCGTAATCAGAATACGGTTATCAGAACGCCGGGCAAAAACTTTTACACGTCCGATAGCAGTAGAAGAAAAATATCCGAGATCACCAAACAACCAACCGACACCAAATGAACGGATCATTATTCCTAAATCCAGCCGGTCGACCTCGCGAGCCGAAAGGATTTCCTCTATGTTTATATACGTCTTCCGAAAATACGCATCTATCACCAGTTTTTCTCCATCCACAATAAAACGGTTTGGCATAAATCCTCGAGTAAGCATACAAAGGATCGAACTGACGGCAAACAAACCTAACAAAACAGACAGATTGCCATCCCAAGCCGGAAATATACAGATACCATATAAAAGCAGAAGCATGACAGACGTTTTTATTTTATTGGCATTGTCCATCGAAGAAGAAGATATCCGGGTTTCCATACTCTTATTCCTTTAGTATTACTTAGATATTCCAAGACTCACAAATATAACAAAAATCCCGTACAAACTATTATCTTTGCAAAAGAAACAAAGACAATTAGGGCAATGACTTTCAATTACGATGTAATCGTGGTAGGTGCCGGTCATGCAGGCTGTGAAGCCGCAGCGGCAGCCGCCAATATGGGTTCAAAGACGCTTCTCATTACAATGGATATGAACAAGATTGCACAGATGAGTTGCAATCCGGCAGTCGGAGGTATCGCCAAAGGACAGATCGTCCGTGAAATCGATGCCTTAGGCGGATATATGGGAATTGTGACGGACCGGACAGCCATCCAATTCCGTATGCTGAACCAAAGCAAGGGACCGGCCATGTGGAGTCCGCGCTCCCAGAGCGACCGCGCCCGTTTCATCGAATGTTGGCGGGGAATACTGGAAAACCTTCCGAACCTGTACATCTGGCAGGATACCGTACGCGAACTGTTGCTCGACGGAAATACCGTATGCGGCGTAAAGACTTATATGGGAGTCGAGTTCCATGCGAAAAGCGTGGTTCTGACAAACGGGACTTTCCTGAACGGGCTCATGCATATCGGCCGGACACAAATCAGAGGCGGCCGCATAGCCGAGCCGACGGCAACCGGACTGACCGAACAACTGGTCTCATTAGGCATCAAATCCGAACGGATGAAGACCGGAACACCTGTGCGTATCGATGCACGCAGCGTACACTTCGATGAAATGACGGAACAGCCCGGAGAAAACGACTTCCATAAGTTCTCTTATATGGACACTTCGCACCGCGTTTTGAAACAACTTAGCTGTTGGACAACGTTCACCAACGAAGCCTGCCATGCAGTCCTGCGCGAAGGTCTCCCCGACTCCCCGTTGTATAACGGGCAAATCCAAAGCATCGGGCCACGTTACTGTCCGAGCATCGAGACAAAAATCGTAACGTTTGCGGACAAGCCACAACACCAACTATTCCTGGAACCGGAAGGTGAAACGACACAGGAATACTACCTGAACGGCTTCTCCTCCTCCCTTCCGTTGGATATCCAGCTACGTGCCTTACAACAGATACCGGCATTCCGGGACATACAGATCTATCGTCCGGGATATGCTATCGAATATGATTTCTTCGATCCAACGCAGCTCCACCATAATTTGGAAACAAAACTAATCCGCAACCTCTTCTTTGCCGGACAGATCAACGGGACGACCGGATATGAGGAAGCCGGCGGACAAGGATTGGTGGCCGGCATAAACGCACATATCAATTGCCACGGCGGAGAACCGTTCGTTTTAGGACGCGACGAAGCCTATATCGGCGTACTGATCGACGATCTTGTCACAAAAGGCGTGGACGAGCCTTACCGTATGTTTACCTCACGTGCAGAATATCGCATTCTGCTCCGCCAAGATGATGCGGACATGCGTTTGACGGAAAAGTCGTATCATCTCGGTTTGGCAAAGCAGGACCGCTACGATCTGTTGAAAGAGAAAAAGGCAAGCCGGGATGCGATTATTTCTTTCGCAGAAAACTACTCCATCAAACCGCAATATATAAACAGTGGCCTGGAGGCGTTGGGCACTACCCCGCTCGCACACGGATGCAAGTTGATCGAACTGATTCCACGTCCTCAGATCACCTTGGAGAATATCGCGGAACTGGTTCCGGCATTCCGGACAGAGCTGGACAAGGTCCCTGTTTCACGAAAAGAAGAGATCATCGAAGCGGCAGAAATATTAATCAAGTATAGCGGCTACATCCGCCGCGAGCAGATCATCGCCGACAAGATAAACCGCCTGGAAAATATCCATATCAAAGGCAAGTTTGACTACAATGCGATCCAGTCTTTGTCTACGGAAGCCCGCCAGAAACTGACACGGATAGACCCAGACACGATAGCCCAGGCAAGCCGTATTCCGGGTATCTCCCCAAGCGACATCAATATCCTCCTGGTGATGCTGGGACGCTAAACGTGGAATGTTCCACGTGAAACATTTACTTTAACAACAATAGCGTAAAAGACTGAAAATAGGATAGAAACAGATGCAAAAGAAATGAGCACAACCGAGGAACATATAAAAAACATCCTTTCCGTCATACCGGAATCGCCAGGCTGCTACCAATACTTTGACGAGAAGGGAACGATCATCTATGTAGGCAAAGCAAAGAACCTGAAGCGTCGCGTTTCCTCCTATTTCAACAAAGAACACGACAGCAACAAAACACGTGTCCTGGTCAAGCAGATACGAGACATCAAATATTTTGTTGTCGACACGGAAGAGGATGCACTTCTTTTGGAGAATAACCTGATCAAGCAATATCGTCCCCGGTACAACGTGCTATTGAAAGACGACAAGACCTATCCGTCCATCGTTGTCAAGAACGAATATTTCCCGCGCGTATTCCAAACCCGGAATATCGTACGGGACGGTTCGCGCTATTACGGTCCCTACCCTTCCATCTATACGGCAAAGGTCATGCTGCAAATGCTGAAAGAACTGTATCCGCTACGTACCTGCAAATATCCTCTTACTCCCGAATCCATTGCGAAAGGACGGTATAAGGTATGCCTCGAATACCATATCAAGCGCTGCAAAGGGCCTTGTGAAGGATTGCAGACATTGGAGGAATACCAGCAAAACATTTCCGAAATAAAGGAAATCCTACGCGGGAATATCTCGCAAATAAGCAAACATCTGTATGAAGAGATGCAGAAACTGGCAGGAGAATTGCGGTTCGAAGAAGCACAGAAGATCAAAGAAAAGTATGAAGTCATCGAGAATTACCGCTCCAAATCGACAGTGGTCACCCCGATGCTCCACAATATAGACGTATTCTCACTGGCCGAAAACGAGAATTCCACCTACATCAATTACCTGCATATCGGCAACGGAGCGATCGTGCAAGCCTATACATTCGAATATAAAAAGCGTTTGGACGAGTCGAAAGAGGAGTTGCTCAGCTTGGGGATCATCGAAATGCGCAACCGCTTTAAAAGCACTGCACGCGAAATCATCGTTCCTTTTCCGTTGGATATAGAACTGGAAAACGTTTCGATCACCGTTCCGCAGCGCGGAGATAAAAAGAAGCTGGTGGAATTATCGGAAATGAACGTGAAGCAGTATAAGGTCGACAAGCTGAAACAGGCGGAGAAACTGAACCCGGAGCAACGCAGCACACGTCTTTTAAAAGAGATACAGGAGACGTTCCATCTCCCCAAATTACCGGCTCATATCGAGTGTTTCGACAATTCCAATATACAGGGAAGCGACGCGGTAGCTGCGTGTGTCGTCTTCAAAATGGCGAAACCATCGAAAAAAGATTACCGGAAATACAACATCAAAACGGTTGTCGGCCCGGACGACTATGCCTCCATGAAAGAGGTCGTACGTCGCCGCTACCAGCGTGCCATCGTCGAAGAGACTCCCCTGCCCGACCTGATCATCACCGACGGTGGAAAGGGGCAAATGGAAGTCGTACGCGAAGTGATCCAGGACGAACTGCACTTGGACATTCCGATAGCCGGGTTGGCAAAAGACGGGAAACACCGGACTTCGGAACTCCTGTTCGGCTTCCCTCCCGAAACGATCGGCATGCCGATACAAAGTTTCATGTTCAAATTCTTCACGCAAATACAGGACGAGGTGCATCGTTTCGCCATCACTTTCCATAAGGATAAGCGCAGCAAAAGCCAGACAAAATCCGAATTGGATACGATAAAAGGGATCGGAGAAAAGACAAAAGTATTACTTTTACGTCATTTTAAGAGCGTAAAACGAATACGTGAAGCCGGCTTCGACGAACTGAAAGAGGTAATCGGAGAAGCCAAAACAAAAGCATTATTAAATGGTTTAAAATAAAGATATGAGAACATTGATACAACGGGTACAGCATGCCTCCGTAACCATAGACGGACAGCTGAAATCCAAAATCGGGAAAGGTCTGCTCGTACTGGTCGGTATTGAAGACCGCGACACGCAGGAAGATATCGAATGGTTGTGCAAGAAGATTGCCAACCTGCGCATCTTTGACGATGAAAACGGCGTTATGAACCGTTCTGTCGTCGAAACGGAAGGCGAAGTGATGGTGGTCAGCCAGTTTACCCTGCACGCCTCCACAAAGAAGGGAAACCGCCCTTCCTATATCCATGCCTCCAAACCGGACATAGCCATTCCAATGTACGAGGCTTTTTGCGCCGAGATGGGCTTGCAGATCGGAAAGGAAGTGCAGACCGGCACGTTCGGCGCCGACATGAAAGTGGAACTGGTGAACGACGGTCCTGTCACGATCTGGATCGACTCACAAAACAAAGAATGAAAAGATATGGCAGAAATTACGCTTAAACAGGCACAGGAGCAGGTGGACAGCTGGATCAAAACGTATGGTGTCCGCTACTTCAACGAACTGACGAATATGACCATTCTGACCGAAGAAGTCGGCGAACTGGCCCGCATCATGGCCCGCACATATGGTGAACAATCTTTCAAGGAGAGCGAGAAACACCGCGATTTAGGCGATGAAATGGCCGATGTCCTATGGGTATTGCTTTGCCTTGCCAACCAGACAGGCGTCGACCTGACGGCTGCTTTCGAAAAGAACCTGCCTGTCTCTTATACACATCTGACGCTGCCGACGACTTAATAGGTGTAGAT
>OWIA01000591.1_pt1 | contig 14065 bp, 9 predicted proteins | sample 1732881 | NCBI WGS metagenome assembly OWIA01 (sample SAMN05065764, study PRJEB22554) | human gut metagenome | biome: ENVO:2100002; feature: ENVO:00000062; material: ENVO:00002003 | host: Homo sapiens | place: USA
ACCGGCTGCGGGCCTTGATATTTCTAGCTTTTTGATTTTTACCTTATTGGAACCATATGGTTCCAGGCAGCACTTCCGATTCGCTCATATAGTTCCGATTTTATCCTGTTTATGTGGCTTGAAATCAATATTTCTTCGGAAATAGTTTGATACAGTATTATACACTCAGATCCTTGTAAGGGAAAAAATAAGGGAAAACAAAAGTGCCTGGCAATTTACTGTTTGCCCTTGTCGCAACTCAGAGGACAATATAAATATAGTATATAAAAACAGGGCCGGGTGTTATCCCGGCCCTGTTCCATTTAAGGCATAAACTTGCTCTCTTTCATTTCCTTCAGCTCCCGATCCTCCGGCGTCCAGAAGTTTGCCATCAGGTATTCCAGCTCGCCGCCGGTCAAGCCGGGCAGCAGTTTCTCCGCCGCCTCCAGGGCGTTCTCCTTCTTGCTCCCGGAAATGGTCTTGCCGTCCCCATCTTTGTCACTCTCCGCCATATCATAGGCGGTCTTAAACAGGATGGCCTCCACGGGGTCTACGCCCCATTCCTCTCCACCAGTGGCCCAGCGTTCCCACTGGGAGAGATCTGCGTCGGTGAACTGCCCGCCGGAGTAACTCCGCAGGGCCATGTCCTCAGCCAGCTGCCGGGCGGCCTCCAGGGCGCCGTCCTTGGCCTCGTCGTCCAGGCTGTGGAAGCTCCCGTAGCTCTCCAGGGTGTCCACCCACTCCCGGCTCTGCCGGGCGGCCTGGGCGGCGTAGGCCTGATAGGTCTCCGCGTCCAGAGCTTCGGCGCTGAATCCGCTGGTGCTCTCCTTGGGCTTGGCGTATGTCTCATAGCTTCCGATCAGATCCCGCGCCTCCTCCGGCATGGAGAAGTCCGGGTTCTCCTTCCTGGCCTCCTCCAGCCGCTGCCGCATGGCGTTCTCGATGGTGGAGGCCCTGACGCCCTGCTTCATGAGATCCGCCGCGATCTCCTGGTATAGCTCTGTGTCGCCGTCCCTGAGCGCGCCGAAGGCAATATCGTAGAACTCCTTGCGGTTGCCGGAGTAGACCACGCTGTTGAGGGCCCGCTCCAGCTGATACTGGAAGCGCCAGTCCTCCGTCTCCACGCCGATGGTGCGGGCCACCGCCAGCGCGTCCCGCTTGACCGTCGCCACGGGCAGGCCGGTGAGCCGGGCCAGCTCTGCCAGCAGGTTGGCCCCGGCCCCTAGAACCGTGTACCGGCCCTCCCCATTGATGGCCTTTCCCATGTTCTGGACGGCGGAAAAGAAGCTGGCGACCGCGGACAGATCCATGCGCTCCACGTCGTAGCCCTGGAGGATGGAGAGGATGTCCCGCAGGTAGGGCACCATGCCCAGGGGGTTGACGTTCTGGGCGAAGTTGGGGCCGATGTGCCCCAGCACCCGCTCCCAGTATTTCTCGTCCCGGTCGTCGTCGTCCCGCACGGCGTCCCAGAGGGACTGCGCAATGGCGTTGAGGAACATGGAGAACACCAGCGCCCCCGCTGTCCGGCCCATCCGTTTTCTAGCCTGGACGCGCTTCTGCGGGTCCTGCTCCTGCACCGCGTCCCGGTAGGCGCGGTAAAAAAGGTTGTAGGTCTTGGTGGGCTCGCCCATGTAGGATGAGGCCATCTTCGCCAGCCCGTCGGAGCTGCGCATGAACTGGCTCCGCCCCAGCACGTTGTCCACCACCTGGGTCTGGTCGACCACGTCGGTGAACCGCTGGGCGACGGCCCGGTAAAAGGCTTCGCTCCCCCGCGTGAGCCCCGGCCTCTGATCCGCAATCTCCAGCTCGCAGGCATTCCACAGGCGGCCCCACGTCCAGCTGTCCATGGCACTTGCCAGGCCCATGGCCCTGTTCCGCGCCTTCTCAAGCCCGCTGTCCGTACCGAACAGGATATCCTGGATCTGCCGCCCCTGGTTGATTTCGAAGTTGCCCCACTCTTTCCACTGTGCGATGGGGGCGTACTTCAGCGCCTTCTCCCATCCGCCCCCCTTCATCACCCTGGGGTCGGCCAGATACTTGGGGTCCATCACTGACAGGGCGCGGGCGTAGGAGGTGGGTTGCTGGAGAACTACCCGCAGATTCAGGCCAACGCTGGCCGCCTTGTAGTTGGCCGTCAGACGGCTGAGGCCCGCCACGCCGCCCTTTGCCGTGCCCCGGCTGATGTCCTGGAGCAGCTTGTCCAGGTAGGCCCCGCCGCCCTGCCCCGCCACCCGCTGGATGATATCGCCCATGGAGCCGGTGCGGTTGCCCTCGCTGTCCCGGAAGGTAAAGTTGCGCACCCGGTTCAGGTCCTCCAGCACGCCCAGGTGGGAGGCGTAGGTGGACATATCCACCGCGTGCTGGGCGAATACGTCGAAGATGTCCCCCAGCAGCAGGCCGTTGCCGGCCTTCTCCACGGTGCCCTTTGCACTGCCCCACTCCGCCACGGACACCGGGCGCAGCTGCCCGCCCTCCAGAATGTCTCCGATCTTAGTCTGTACCTGGTGTGGGTCGGAGGTGATGGGGAAATAGTGCTCCTCGGTGAACTTCCGGTAGTTGTATACCTTCATGCTCTCCCGGTTGCCCTCGTCGGCCAGATAGCCCTGCATAATGCCCTGGAGGCCGTCGGCGAGTTTGACTTCCTCGTCCGTAAGGGCGGAGAGCATCTCCGCCACATCCTCCCGGCTGACCTTCACGCCGTCCGCCGGGGCCTCCAGCTTCCCGGCCAGGTTGGCGGCCTTCTTCTGCTCCGCCGGGCGCAGGCCGCCCTTGTAGATGTGCCCCTGCGCCTGTTCCCGCTTGCTCAGCTCGTACAGGCTCATAAGCTGGGCGGTGGTGAGCTTCAGCTCCCCGCCCTCCACCTGGAAGGTGTGGCTCGTCTCCTGGAGCTTCCGGATGTCCGCCTTCCCGATGGCCTCCTTCACCCGCTCCCTGGTCTGCCGGATGATTTCTGTCTTACGGTCCCGGGTGGCCTGGAGCTCGTGATACAGCGCGTCGCCGCCCTCCCCGAACAGGTGGAGGAAGGTGAGCGAATCCAGCATATCCAGGTTGAGCAGCCGGTCTCCGAAGCCCGTGACGGCCCCCAGGCCGCCCCCGCCGTAGTTTGCCTTGGGCCTCTTGGTACGGGCGCTGTCTTTGATGGCCTGCGCCAGCTCCGCCACGCCGTCGTAACGTCCCTTGGCGAACAGCTTGTTGGCGCTGCTCACGCTGGCCTCCACGGCCTTCAGGGTGTTCCATACAATGGCGAGCTGCTCCGTGTTCATGGCCGCCAGCGGGGTGTCCTTCATGGCGATAAGGGCCGTCAGGTTGTCCGCCAGCGCGGGGTCGACCACTCCGGTAAAGTCCGTGGTCCCCTTCTGGATGGCCTCGTACTGCTCCTTGAGCGCCCGGAATGCCTCGGTGCGCTTGGCGGGCAGGCCCCCGCCGCCCTTCCGGCGGCTGCCGGTCTCCGGATCGATGGTGTACTGGCTCTCCTGGTTGATGCTCTCCAGCAGGGCGGCCACCGGCCCCCGCAGGTTTTCCGGGACGTGCTTCTTGTCGCTGGGCCGGAGCAGCTTCTGGGAGAGGCCCTTCGCGTGCCGGGCGATCTTCCGCCGCAGCTCCGCCGCGCTCCTCCGCTCCCGGCCCGCCGCGTCCCTGGCCTGGTAGCGCTCTTTCAGCGCCCCCACCTGCCGCGTCCGGGTCTCCCGCTCCCGCTCTATGGCCCGCTGTACCCGTGCCCGATTCTGCTCCCGCAGCGCGGCAAGGCGGGCGTCTCTCTGCTCACGGGCCTGCTGGACCTGCTGCCGGCCCTTGGCCTTTGTCTTTTCCAGCTTGGCGGCCTGACGGTCCGCAAAGGTCTTGACCTGGGGCAGGTCGAAGAAGGTCTCCAGAATTTCGCCCGCCGCCCCGTCCACCGCCTGGTCCCGGTACTGGGCGAAGGGGTTGCGCTCCTTCATGCGGTAGATGTCGTCCAGCACGTCCGAGATGTGCTCCAGCTGATCCGCCGGGTGGGTCTCTCTCTGCGCGTCGAAGAACTCCGGCCACCGTTCGGCCAGATCCTCATACACCTGGTCGATGTTCGTGCCGCCTTTCCCAAGGGACATTCGCCCGAAGTTGTGCCGCCGCAGCGTGTCGTAGTCCCGCAGCCCCGCCGCGTCCTGCTCGCTGATGGTCAGCTTGGCCCCGCGCAGGTAGTCCCGCAGCTCACCGTACTGCCGGTAGAGGCTGTCGTCGGTCTCCACGGCGCTGTCCACCAGCATCCCGGCCAGTTCCTCCGCCCGCCGCCGGGCCTCGGTCCAGGTCAGCTCGTCCCTGCCGTCCCGACCGGTGCCCATGTAATCGTACAGGCGCTTGAGCCCGCCGGAGAGGTCGGAGGCCTCCAGTTCGGAGCCGTAGGCGCGGATAAGCTCCCGGGCCGCCCGGTCCACCGCCTTCCGGGCCACCGTCCCCGGCGCGGTGCGCCGGGTCTGTCCTTTCCACTCCTCCACCCGCTCCTTCAGCCGCTCGTTCTCCCGCCGCAGCTCCGCCAGCTCCGCCGCGTCCTCGCTGCCCTTCAGGGAGAAACTTCTGTTGACATCTGCGCTGGTTTCGGGTATACTGGGCTCAGAGGGCGCACGACCCCTACTGCGAGGCTCATTTTGGGCGTTAGTGGTATACTGTGCGCTCTCATTTTTTTGCTTTTCATGGATGGTGCTCTCAGACAGGTTGATTATATCATATAGCAGCAGTCCCTTTTTGCCCCGATTCCCTACAATGACCTGTGCACTGTAATCGCTACTTCCGATACGCATCAACACCTCGCCTCTGGCGAAGTCTATAATGTCGTCCTTTCGCGGATGCAGTAACGCCTCATTCACCCAATTTTGTGCCGCTCTCACAATTTCGTCTGCATTGTCAGTAGCACGCAGCTTATCTGCATATACCGTCGGCTCAGTATTGAAAAGCCGCTGCATATATCGGGAAAATGTCATCTCCTGCCGGCTCTGCTGATTGATATGGATGACATTGTTCCCCACCGTCACGCCGTCAGGGAATTTCCGCCGGAGGTTGTCCTTGACGGCTTTTACCCACTCTTTTTGGGGAACACCGTCCAGAATATCCTCCTCAATGACCACATAAGGCCGGTTGTCCCGGTCGTACTTGATGGAGAACTTCGTACCGCCGTCCACCCGGGCGGCGTTTTTTTGCGCCCTGGCGTTCCTGGCCGCCTGCCTGGCTCCGGCCTCCAGGGCCGCCGTCAGCTTCTCCTCGGCGGTCTGTGCCTGCCGCTTCTCCGCGCCGGTCAGCCTGCGCACCACGGCCCGGATAGCGTCCCGCACCTTCTCCAGCAGGGTGCGGTCGTCCCGGTGCTTCTCGATGAAGCTGTCCAGCAGCTTCCCATCCTCCAGCAGCTTTCCGGCGTAGTTGGCCGCCGCCTCGTCCAGGGCGGCCTCGTAGCCGATGTCCTCACCAGCCTGGCGGTAGCCCTCCAGCAGCACCTGCGCCTCGCCCTGGAGCTCCTCCGAGGCGAAGTTCCGGAAGCTCCGGTATGCCTCCGGGGCCAGCTCCTGGAGCCGGTGCGTCCACTCGTGGCCCAGCAGGAACAGCACCGGGTTTGGGTTGCCCTTCTCCACCAGGATGTCCGCGCCGCTGAGCTGCGCGTTGGCCGTGCCGCCCCGCACGCTGTCCGCAAAGCGCACCCGCACCCCCAAAGCCTTTGCCACCTGGTTTACCCGGTTCGCCGTGGCCCCGTCCAGGGCATCGGACACGTAGCCGTCGAATACCAGCCCGCTCCCGTCCCCCGCCGACGGGGCAAATTGGGCGGCCCGCCTCTCCCGAGCCAGGGAAGCCAACCCATCGTTCCGCCCGGCGGAGTATGCGGCGAACCTCTGCGCCTCGTTCAGCGCGCCGGTGTAAGGGCCTTTGGCCCCGTCCATCCCCCGCCCGGACAGACCGGCCTGATAGTAGGCCGCGAAGCCCCCGTAGTAGCGGTCGAGGGCCATCTCCCCGTCGTAGGCGGCGGTAAGGGCCCTGGCCCCGTTCCTTCCGAAGGCGGAGCCCGCCTCCCGCAGCCGTGCGGCGGTGCTTTCGCTTTCCCCGCCCACATCGGCCCGCGCCTCCGTGCCCGTCCGCGCCTCTGCGGCGGCCCCGCGCCTCCTGTCACGCTCTGCGCCCGCCGCGACGGGCAACTGCTCACTGCTCCGCCGAAAATGCCGCTGGACTGCGTCCAGCCTGTTTTCCGGTCTGCGCAGTTCGCTGTTGCCCTGCTCCCGGGCACTCCGCGCTTCTGCGTAGGGGCGGCCCTCGTGGCCGCCCGCGTCCTCCCCCGCCTGCACGCGGTCCGTGCGCCCCGTCAGGCGCTCCACGGCGCTTTTCACAGCAGCCCTCTGCTGGGCCCTGGTCATGCCGTCGGACAGCTCCAGCCCCGCCTCCGCCCGCAGCCCGGCCAGCGCCTCGGGATCGGCCAAAATCTGTTCTGCCTGACGGTTACTCACCCGGCGGCTGTCCGCCCCCGTCTCCGCCTGCTCCGGGGTGCTCCACACTTCCGCGTTGTCACGCTCCGCGCCCTTCACGACGGCCCCGTTTCCTCTGCCGTCGTAGGTGCCGACGCCCACATCGGCCCGCGCCTCCGCGCCCGCCCATGCATCCCCTGCCGGAAAAAGCAGCCGGTTCGCCAGCCCAACGGTTCCCATCTGAGCCCCGCCCAGGACTCCGCCCACTGCCGCTCCGCCTGCAAACTCCCGGGCCGCCCGTGCCGGATTGAGCACCGCGTTTTCCTCCTCCAGAGAGGCCCACGGGCGCGCCTGGTCATAGACCGCCTTTGCAGCCAGGTTCTCAATGGCCCCCTGTACGACCTCCTCGCGCCCCTCCTCCAGCATGGACTTGACCCATTGGCGCACTGCGCTTTCCCCGCCCTTGGCAATTCCGGCGGGCAGGGTCTCGGGCCCGCCGCCGATCTCCACCGCAGAGTTGAGGAGGCCGGTAATCAGAGCGGAGGCTGTGGCCTCCAGATCTCCCGCCCCATCCGCTTTCGCGCTGTCATAGGCCGGGCCGGTGGTCTGAAGAACAGAAGTCCAGAACACGGGGTTTTTAGCCAGGGCGGAGGCCGCCGAAGCGATGGTGCTCCCGAGGCCGGAGGCCGCCTGTCCCAGTGCGGCCGTCCCTTCTGCCGCGATGCTTCCGCCGCCACTCATGAGAGCCAGCAGGGCGTTTGGTGTGGCGCCGGTGGTCCCCTGTACCAGCTGCCCCGCCACGCTGTAAGCCCCGCCTTTCTGCTCGTTCACCTCTGCGGCCTGCCCGCCCCAAATGTCTCTTTCCCCGGTATAGTACCGGTTTAGCCTGCTGACGGGGTCTTTTTCCTCTCCGAAGAACAGTTCCGTGGGCAGGAAAAAGTCCAGCGTGGAAGCCAGCCCCTGGTTGAACTGAGACAAGCCCGCCGCCGCATTTTTCCCGAGCCACGGGAGCAGCCCAGGCGTCTCCTCTCCGCTCTGTTCCTGTAGCTCCTCCACCCGCCGCCTCAGCGGCTCCTTTTCAGCCTCGTAGGCCTCCGCGTCCTCCAGGGTAAAGCCCCGGGAGCGCCGGGCCAGGTTCTCCCGCGCCGCCACGGCCCGCTGCTCCTGTCTGGTGTCCTCCAGGGCCTGCCTGGCCGCCTGCCTCTGTGCGTCCAGCTCGCCAAGATCCGGCTCGGATGGCCGCTCGGTTATAGGCCGGTTCCCCCTGGCGGGCGCATGCATGGCAGGTCTCGGGAGGAGGGACGCGGCGGAGGGGCGTTTTTCTCCCTCCGCTCCGCTCGAAAGCGCCCTCTTTCGCTCCAAATATCGCTTAGTGAAATCGTTGGCTGCCATCGCTATCTTCCCCCATAAAATCCGAAGCCGTTCAGGCCCCCAAACGGGTTATCCTTTTCCTGCGCGCCTTTCACGCGGCGGAATTTGATCTTGCCGTTCTCGACATAGCTTGCAATCTGTCCGTCGGCCTCCAGCTTCGCGAGGGTGTCCTCGCTTATGGGGCCGTAGCCGAGGCTGAGTACGGAGTTCATATCCACAACGGCGTCTTCCTCGTTGCCGGTCGCTTCCGCTCCGTTGCCGCCATAGGTAGCCTCATACGCCCCGTCTCCATAGTAGTAGTCATAGGCCGCGATGACCGCATCAGTCACTCTGTCTTCGTTGATAGCCTTTAGCACCTGCGATTCGGTCAGCCGGGGCTTGCTGCTCCCACTTCCGCCGGAAGACCGTCCGGAGCCGCCGCCCCTGCTCAGCAGGCCCGCCGCCTGCTCCCGGTCGTAGGCGTTTTTTAGGTTGGCGATCTCCTGGTCAGAGTAACCCATGGCCTTGTAGCCGGAGAAGTCGCCGCCCGCCGCCAGGGTCTGGGCCTTTTCCAGGGCCCGGGCGTACTCTGTCTCGTCCTGGTAGCGGCTGTCCTCCAGCTCGTCCCGGCCTACGCCGTAGTTCCACTCCATGTCGTACCGGCTGTCGTTCACGCCGTCCCGGTCCAGCTGATAGTTCCGGTCCCACTGGTCTCTGTAGACCCCGTAGGCGAAGTTCCGGTCGTTGTTGTGCTGGGCCAGTGCGTTGAGGTACTTGTTGTAGTCCCCCTGCTCCAGTGCGGTGAGCAGATCCATGTTCAGCCGCATGGAATCGCCCTCATCCCGGTACATGGAGTAGGCCAGCTCGTACAGCTCGGGGATTTTGTCCGCCATCTGTGAGGCATAGTAATCGCCCGCCTGCTGCCCGGCGACGGCCGCCGCAGTGGAGGGCATGCCCCCCGTCATGGCCGCCATCTGTCCCATGGTGTCCGCCGTGGCCCGCTGGCCCTCCCGGGCGTACTCCTTCTTGTAGGCCCCGTACCGGGGGTCGCTCTCCGGGTCATAGGAGAACTCCGGCCGGTTCAGAATGTCGTCCAGCAGGTCGTCAATCTGGCCCTGGTACTTGCTGCTGTACTCCGGGGCCTTCTCATAGGTGAACTCCCCCATCCCGTCGGTCCGCTTGGGGCGGGAGGCGGTGTTGCTGTTCCACTTGATTCCCAGGCCGATGTAGTCGCTGCCGTCCCCGCCGCCGGAGTAGTTGTACTTACGGCGGAGCTGCTCCGCCGCATCGTGGGCGGCCTGTGCCCCGGCCTGGTTGCCCGCCGCCGTGGACGCCTGCCACTGCTGCTTGTGGCGCTGGATGGCCTCATAGTCCTCATCGGACATCATGACGCTGTCCGCGCCGCTGTCATACCGTCTCATGTCCTCGCCTCACTTTCGCACATACGGCCCGTCGTACAGCTCTGCCAGCACACTCCACAGCCGCCACGGCCCGTCGGCGGAGAACTTCAGGCGGAAGTGGTCGCACCGCCGGGCGGGGAAAGCCAGATAGAAGGGAGTCATCTGGCCGGCTGTCACTGCCTCCGCCGTCTCCCACTCGCCGCTGCTGTCGTACTGAATCTGGGCCGCTATCGTGACGCCCGGCTCCGCCGCCAGCCGCAGCCGCAGGCGCACCGGGTACTTGCTGTCGAAGCTGTCCAGGGTGATGTCCCCCAGCTCCACCCAGCTCTTCACCGCCTCCTCCCGCACACTCCCCTCGGGCACGTGCACGGGCCGCCCCAGCAGGATGAGGGCGATGTCCGTCAGGGCGTAGAGGCCGTCCAGATAGCCCGTGGCCACCAGCTTTATCCCGTCCTCCTTGTACCACGCCCCCGCCTGGGTGTCGTAGCAGAACAGGGTGGATGCGCCGTCCCCGTCCTCCATGGACACCCAGTATTTCGTCCCGTCGCTGCCCCCCACGGCGTTTCTGTACCGCGCATCCCCGAAGGGTGCGGCGATACTCCGGGGGATGCCTCCGGAATAGGCCACGATACCCACCCGAGCCAGGTAGAACAGGGTCTCCCCGGCCACCGCCAGGCTCTTGTGGCTGCCCGCCATCACCCCCAGCGTGGCGCTGCTCATCACCTGGAAGTTGGTTGGCTTGTCCCCGTACACCTTGAAAACCTTGTCCTCCTTGAAAAAAATGGGGTATCCCAGGAAGGAGCAGCAGGCAGTGAAGTCCCCCGGCGTGCCCGTCTCCACGCTCCAGGCGTCGGTGCTCAGCCCCTCAAACACGTTCCAGTTGTAGGGGTCACCCAGCTTGGAGGCGCAGATGGTATCCCCCTTGCAGCCCCAGAGCCGGTTCTCGTTGGCGCAGATAAAGTCCAGGTCGGGCACGCCCCGGGCCAGAGTCACCTCCCCCGGCTCGGTCACGCTGTCCTCTCCCTCGGGCAGTACAAAGGTGTTCTCATAAAACCGCAGTGTCTTGCCGTCCTTGCTGATCTCCCGGATGACAGGGGTCTTGTTGTTCTCGGTCTGCCTGGTGCATCCAGTGATGGACACCGCGTCGCCCACCCGGAAGGGGAACGCCCCACCGGTGGTGGTGATGGAGTTGGCCTCGGCCTCCTGCCCGGCATAGGTACCGTCGCCAAACACCAGGCCGGAGGCGCTGTAGCTGGCCTCCAGGTGCTCCAGCTCTCCCTCCTGGGTATAGACGAGCTTGTCCGGCCAGATGACCACCCTCCCGCTCATTCCCTGCATCTGCTTTTCGCTGTCAGCCACCTGCCCCACCTCCTGCCCGTCCACGGTCAGGGCCGTCCCGTCCACCAGGAACCGCTTTCCGGAGCAGTACAGCCCGTTGGGCTTGGCAACCGGCCGCACCGTCCACCGCGGGGGCCGGGAAGCCAGTACCGGCGCATAATCTCCGGTCAGATTGTGCATATCCCAGATATATCCGTTCTGCGCCCCCAGCCGGTGGTCGAAGCCGAAGAACTGGGACAGGCGGAACTGGTTCAGCCCGTCCACGTGGGCCAGGCCGGGCAGCTGATTGCCGGTCATGCCGTTTCCTCCTCGTCGTCGCAAAGTCCGCTTTGCTCCGTTTCTGCTCCATGTCCGGTTTCGCCGCTCCCGTAGGGGCCGATGCCCACATCGGCCCGCCTGCTTCCGTGGCTCTGTGCCTCTGCGTAGGGGCGGCCCTCGTGGCCGCCCGCCTCCTCCTGCTCCCGGGCGCTCCGCGCTTCTGCCAATTTGTACGCCTTGCGCAGGGCCATCCGGCAAGCGGCGGCGGCATCCACCGCATCCCCCCTGACCGGGATGGAGGCCAGCAGGCCGTAAGCGGTGTTGATTTCCTTCATGATATCGTTCATTTCTATAATCCGCCTTTCTGCGAAAGGCACCGACGGGGTTATGAAACGCAGGTGCTTTCGCCTGAAATTGATGCTTGCTATACTGTTCACGGGAGTGCTCGGTATACTACAGAGACCGTGGAGGTGAGTGGCGGGGCTGTATAACGGCAACCCCGCATTTCTATATGGTTCGGCCACCCGTTAAGGCATCAACGAATGGCGCATGACAGCAGCCCGTAAACTTATCTCTTTCAAATCGACTCGATTTTGCCGGGTGGCCAGTCCCTGCCGAACCTCCCCAAACACTGTGTCTGGAGGGAGGCAAATGGCTTTCAAAATCCTCCGCAAAAACTGACCGCTATCTGGAACGTCCTGTCCAAGCTGGAGCCTTATTCCGCAAAGGGTTATCTTGCCGACAAGCTGACGGAGCATTCCGTTGTTATTTCCAAGGCGGAGGGCCTGGCTCTACTTCGCAAGCGGGGCTATATTTTCAAGGACGAACTGGCCGTCGAGTCAGGTTGAGACCCTCTTCCATATCGTTTTTTCCCGCAGTCCCTGCGGCTGTGTTTTTGCGCCCTTTTTCCTTCTGCTTCGGCTATCGCTTTGTTTCAAACTTATGCCTCCTGTCAAATCGAATTGAGAGAGTCCATCAAATCCAGGAAAATGCTCGCCCGCATCAGGTCGCCCCTGGCCGGGGCCCGCGGAGTGGAGACGGGCGGGTTCATGGCCCGGATCGCGTAGACCGCATGCTCCACGATTTCAGCGGTAATCGGGTCTCCAGAATAGGCCCGTTCAAAGGCCCCGTACTCCGGCAGTCCGACATAAAGCCGGAAATCGTTGATGCGGTTGCAGAACCGGTTCCACTCATAGGCGGAGATCCGCACCGGACGCCCGGCCCGGATCACAGAAGACCAGCCCCAGTCGTCCGGCCTCTGCGCCGCCGGGCTTTCCACCGTAACCGTACCGGAACCGGCCGGCCAGTACGTTCCATCCTTAACCCGCGTGTAGCCCCAAAAATCGTAGGTGCCGGGGTCGCAGCCCACCCACCGCCGGGTTGTGGAGGTGGAGCCCCCGGAGGCGGGGGCCCGCACCCTGTCCACTACACCTGAGATACTGCTGGATGAGTGCGTAAACTGATACTTTGTGATGCCAGCCTCCACATAGCCGTTGGCCTGGTTAAAGGCAGAGCCCAGCCCCGTGATCCTCCAGCCAAACTCCTCCTCACCGCCGCTCAGGCTCAAACTCGCCATACTTCCGCCTCCTATGCGAATACGGCTTCCACGTCCAGCCCGTACACATTTGCGTTGCTGAAATCGACGCTGCCGCGTACAGTGGTGGACAGAAAATCCCACGTCGCCACAGCGCGCGCAGGGGAGGAGAAGTCGATGGATGGGGCGCTGCCTGCGAAATAGGAAATCTCCAGCATGTGGTATAGACTACCGTTATACTGACCATATATATTGAAGCTGCCGCCGCCCGCCGCCTGCGGGTATACGCTGAACTCGTTGGCCTTGATGGTGGGGCTTCGGATTTCCGTGGAATCGATGTAGGTCTTTTGGATGTAGGGCGGCAGTTGGTTGGCGTGAGCCAGGTCATAGGCATCGCTTGCCGTGTCCAGGGCGTTGCTGATGTCGTCCTTCACTTCGCCGGACAGATCCGGGAAGGTGATGGCTCCCCGCAGGTTGAGATACTCCGCGTCGATGGTGCCCGTCTGGATGCAGCCGCCGTTGATGATGGTGGTGCCATCCTCCAGGCCCTTGAAGGCCACCAGGCCGTCCATTACGATGACCTGGCTGGAGACCGCCACCCCATCCGCCAGCAGCTTGATGGAGCTGGAGGTCTCTCCGTTGCTCACCTCCAGGGTGATGCTCCGGGCATACTGTTCGATGGAGGAGATATTTCCCTCCGCGTCTTCCATGCGGCTGGTGAGCTGGTCCGCCGTGATACGCAGCTCGTGAATGGCCCCCGCCGCGTTCTCCAGGTCGATATAAATGGGGGCCGTGATGGTCTTCCCGATGGCGTCCAGCTCCGCGTCGTTGAAGTTCCCCGCCCCCAGGTTGGCCATGGAATAGCGCAGCTGCTCCATGAGCATGTAGAGGTAATTGGTGATGACACTGAACTTTTCTTCCGCGCTCTGCTCCTCCGTCAGTTGCGGGAACCCGGTGTCCACCGCCAAAAGATTGCTCGGCATATTGCCGCCTCCTCAGTGCAGCCCAATGGCCGCCAACAGATAGCCCACCACACCCGTAATGATAGCCGCCACAACTGTCTCCCACCGCTTGGACGGTTTCTCTTTCAGGGCGGTTAGGTCGAGGGCGATAGAGTCCAGCTTGTCCATGATGGTGTCCAGCCTGGTTCCGCTGACGGCCTGTACCTGCTCAAGCTTGCCAATGCGGGCGTAAAATTCCGCATGGCGCTGGGAGTTGGTTTCTTTCTCGGCCTCAAAGTCCTTCTCCAGCCTGTCCACCCTGGTTTTCAGCGTACAGTTGTTCTCACAATCATTGACGGGCATGAGTTAGCCCCCCTTCATCTGCTTATAGACCTGATTGATACCAGTGGCCGCGAGGCCGCTCACAATGCCTACGGCGGCGGCGGTAAGGTAATCACTCGCCGGGAACTCGGGCATGATAAACATGCCGAGGATGCCCAGCACCGCGCCAAACACGCCGCAAATGATGGGAATCCACTTGTTGTCCAGGCCGGTAGCCTTGACCACCTGCCCGACGAGGAAGCAGATCACAGTGATGACTGCTACTCCGGTAATACCCAAAGAAGAAATGTCCATAAATCAAACCCTCCTATGCTTCAATGGTGTGGATGCCGTACTCTTTGGCACAAAGGTTCTCGATCTTACAGCCCCTCGCTTCACTCCAGCCGGGAGCGAAATAAGCCACGTCAGCAGTAGCCAGCAACTTCAGGCTTTCACCCAGGTATTCCAGCGCATGGCTCATATCTGATGTGCCGAAAAAACTGTCAATGACCTCGACAGGCTCTCCAAGGC
>OWIA01000592.1_pt1 | contig 14064 bp, 9 predicted proteins | sample 1732881 | NCBI WGS metagenome assembly OWIA01 (sample SAMN05065764, study PRJEB22554) | human gut metagenome | biome: ENVO:2100002; feature: ENVO:00000062; material: ENVO:00002003 | host: Homo sapiens | place: USA
TGGGCTCGGAGATGTGTATAAGAGACAGCGTTTTGGCCTATGATAAAAATGCACCCATTAAGACCCTGCGGAGCAAGGGCTTAAGGGAAAGAATGGTTTATAAAGCAGAAGAACTCTTGACCACACGGCCCCTGCCGCTTTTTATTTTGCAAACTTGGGCCCGGATACTTCATTTCCCGCGAATGCATTGGGGCCGGGGTTGGACAGGGAGAAATACATCTTTGCCGCCTTAGTCGTACCGAAGTCCTGATTGGAGCCGCTGTCCTGCACCTCATTAAAGGCATCCCGGAACATTTGGTTGTGCGCCTCCTCACGGTTGAGCAGGAAGTCGATGGTTTCCCGTACCTTTTTGTCCTCAATCTGGCGGTAGAGGTACTCGTATACTACCTTGGCCCGCTGCTCGGAGGCAATATTGCTCAGCAGATCCGCGCAGAGATCTCCAGTGACAGTGACATAGTCTGCTGTCCAGGAATAGCCGGAGGCGTTGATGAGACCGGGATTCAAGCCAAGCAAAACATGTGTTTCGATCTCGCCTGCCTGGACCTTGTCTGCTTCCACGTCATGACCGTTGAGCAGATTGATGGTCTGAGCTACCATTTCCATGTGGCTCAGCTCCTCCGCCGCGATATCCATAAACAGATCCTTGATCTTGGGGTTTCTGATGCGGAAACTCTGGGACATATATTGCATGGCAGCTTTTAGCTCGCCGTTGCCGCCGCCGAGCTGCTCCTGCAATAGTGCGGCATACTGAGGATTGGGCTGCTCCACTTCTACTGGATGAAACAGTTGTTTTTCGTGCTTGAACAAGCATATCACCCCTTCCGATTGGTTGTGTTTAGCTTTCCGCAATTTAGAAAAGCTATGCGGGCTCTGTTCGTTTTGCATGATACAGGCGGCAGATTGAAATACCTTTACCACCAAAAGAATACGATATGCATTAGGAAAGAAAGGTCATATATACTTACAAGGGAGCAATCAAGCCGACTTTACCAGCGCAAATTTTTATACGATGCCGCACTAGAGAGATGACGGCCTCCCGCGCGGGGCCCCCATATTTCTTGGGATCGTAGAGCGCGGCGTCATGAGCCAGACAGTCCCGTAACGCCTGGGTATAGGCGGCCCGAAGCTCCGTGGCGAAGTTGACCTTACACACACCCATGGATACCGCACGCTGCACATCTTCGTCCGGGACACCGGAGGAGCCATGGAGCACCAGGGGGATATCTACCGCTTCCCGGATCTGAGTCAGCCGCTCAAAGGCCAGCCTGGGCTTGCCCTTGTAGAAACCATGTGCGGTCCCAATGGCTACGGCTAAAGAGTCGATTCCCGTTTCCCGGACGAAACGGGCCGCCTCGCCTGGATCTGTGTAAAGATCCTCACCTGGCTTGACCTCCAGATCATCCTCCTTACCGCCCAGTTTCCCCAGCTCCGCTTCCACACAAGGCCGGGAAGACATCCCGCTTGCCATCTCCACCACTCTGCGGGCCAGGGCGATATTTTCGTCCAGCGGCAGTTTAGAGCCGTCGATCATCAGGGAGGTATAACCGTCTGACGCGGCCTGCTGACATAGTCCAAACCGGTCTCCGTGATCCAGGTGCATAGCCACTGGCACAGACGCCTTACCGGCCATAGCACGGGCCATGGCCGCGAAGACTGCTGGCTCCGCGTATTTTAATGTGGATGGCGTCGTCTGAAGTATGACCGGCGCGTGCTCGGCCTCCGCCGCCGCGATGACAGCCTGCATCATCTCCATATTTTCTACATTGAACGCGCCTACCGCATAACCGTTTGCACGGGCATCCCTCAAAAGTCCTCTGCTGTTTACCAGTGCCATATAATATTTCCACCCTTTCCGTATTCAAGGCTTTGCTTTCTCCAGATTTGCTTCAGTCCCTGAGTACCGCATAGAGATAGTCGTCGATGCAGTCCCCCACACGGTCCATCAGGAGGTCTTCAGCCTTGGGAGGCAATATACCCACATGGACTCTGGCGTATTGGACTGGCATATACTGGCTGATCAGGGCCATTGGGATGCCTGCTGTGTTCAAATTATCCAGCAGGAGGCGGAGCGCACCCTGCACCTTGCTGTTGGTCAGGTAATACCGGGCCCGGTCTGAGTAGCTGAAGGCCCGGGCGTACCGCTTCTCCGGCATAGAGCCATGATAATATTTGGCCCACTGGCCCTGGTCCTCCAGCATGACTTGCTCCAGGATCTCACGAAAATGGGAACACGGGAAATCCATCATCCCATACAATTCCCGTTCGATCTGCTCCAGGGCAAACAGTCCTTCCCGGAGGGCGAAGGTCAGAGCTGGTCCGACCTTGAGAATGGCGATCCCGTCCTCTACCATCTTTCGAAGGCATTGCCGCGGCTGATAATCCGTGGAATGTCCTTCAAAGACCAGGTTGGGGTGCCGCTTTAAATGCTCCGTCAGGCTGTGGGCGGCCGTCCGGTCATATTCGATCACGCTTTCGTCGGCAAATTCCACCCCGGGCTGCACCACAATGGCAACCACACGCTCCCATGCCGCCTCCAAATGATTGGAGCAGAACGCCGCCTGGAACGTGGACAGCGTGGCTTCGCAGTCCTCCGGCGCGGTTACGGTTACGCTGTCCTCATTTTCCTGGGCGCCGCCTGGGATGGGCACCTCACTGCCGATGATATAGACCGGCGCAGGGGCTTCCGGGTGCCACGCACTGTATTGGGCAAAAGCTTCCTCGGCGATACGGCAGAGTTGGGCGCCGCGGTGGGCGATCACAACATCCGATAACCGCTCATTGGGAGCGTCGTCCGCCAGGCACATGCTGGTATCAATATGTATTTTGGAAAAGCCAGCCAGTACATAGGAGCGGATCAGTTCCCCTGCGTTTTTCATTGCCTCAGCCTCGGGAAGATGGGTCCAGGTCAGCGGACCCAGGTGGTCGCCGCCGCAGAACAGTTTGTCAATCGGGAAATTTTCCTCTTCAGCTAAACGGTTCAGAAACGCCCGGAACGCTACCGGGGTCATACCGGTATAGCCGCCGTTCTGGTTCACTTGATTTGCAGTCGCCTCTACCAGCACCACCGTATCACGGTCCTTGGCCCGGCGAAGGGCCGCCCGAATTACATACTCGTTGGCACTGCAGCAAGAATAGAGGCCCATTTCACGATTCTGTCCGCGCTTTTGCAAGAGTTCAGAAATCGGATTTTGAATTTGTAGATTGGTCATAGCTTCCCCTTTCCTTTTGCACAGAGGGCACCCGGCGATAGCCGCCGGGTGCCCCATTGGCACGTTCTGTTTTCAGACGATAAAATTTAAGAACTTCTTCATTGGGTCTTGCTGGCTTTGCGGGCGGCCAACTCCTCCATGATCTCAGCGTGGCGCTTCTCGGTCAGCTTATAGAACAGCATGGGGACAACTGCAAGGATTATAATTCCAGCACTGACTAGCGTATATACAAAGTGGAAAGAATTTAATACGTTCACCGGCTGTACGGTCTCTTGGGGAATGTAGCCAGTCAGACCGATTACAGCGGCAACAGCGATACCTGCGACTGCCATGACACACTTGGTCACGAAGCAACGGGTAGAGGTAATCATAGCTTCATTGCGCTGGCCGGTTTTCCATTCGCCATACTCAATTGTATCCATCATCATCGCGTTGACACAGACCATGACAGCTCCAACGCATACAGTTGAGACAGAAGATGTGGCAAAAAGTACAATAGCGTTATGATACCCGGCAAAGTAGAGAACGAGGCTGGATATTGTCATGAGCCCGGCAAAGAGAAACATGCAATTCTTTTTCCCAATATGCTGAGAGAGAAAGGTGAAGATCAATGCGCCTACAACCATACCAACCAGATTAATTAAGTTCAGCACAGTCATATAACCCAGGCTGCCCCAGTTATATACACAATAATAATAATTGAGATAGCCTTTCAGCATCATACCTAGCAGGCAAAAGATATTTGAGATTTGGATCAGGAGCAAGGGCTTGTTTTGAAAAATATTTTTTAGTGCCAGTTTGAGCTCAAACTTCTCACTGTCGTCTGGTACCACATGCTCCCGTACCAACTTGAAGGAAATCAGGTACATGGTCACACCCCAGACGGCAACAGCAAGTGCAAGGAAAAAGTAAACATGCCAGTCAAATTCGCCAAAGAAGGCCAGTGCCATTGGCATCACTAATCCGATAATTCCAGTAATGGTATTGGACGCGGTGGTAGTGAAGCCAACAATTTCCGAGCGCTCTTTCGTATTGCTGGTCATTGCCGCAGGCAAGCTCCAGAATGGTATATCCACAGAGGTAAACACAATACTGCCTGTGATGATATACATAATACCTGCAAAAATGCACAGTCCGATGGTGCCGATATCGGGCTTAAAGAAAGAGAGTGCTAAACAGATCCCCATAAGAGGACCTGAGCGGAGAAGCCACGGGCGAAACCGGCCCCACTTACTCCTAGTACGGTCTGCAATGATACCCATAGAGATATCGGTAAAGGCGTCAAAGAATCGAGCCCCACCAAAAAGGAACGCTAGGAAGCCGGCGGGCAGCTTTAGAATATCCGTTAAAAACGGAGTAGTCCAGGTAGACCACAAGGTATACATAGAATCATGCCCGAGTACACCAATTGCGTGGCCGAGCTTTTCCTTCTTGGTACATTGCCTTGGTTCTTCCTCTAATTTAGCTTCCTTAACGACTTCGGTAGACACAAAATTTCCCTCCTTGTTTCTTCCTCAACGAGTTGCGGGGCAAGCGCGAATAACCTTGGCATGGGTCCCTGTGGCTCTTGCATTTATTTAATGATACTCCGGCAACCAGTCGCCGTGGGCCTGTATGAGGTCGTCCACAAGGCTGCGGATCTCATCGATGGTCAGTTCGCTCCCGGCATGGGGGTCCAGCATGGCGGCCTGATAGATGTACTCCTTCTTCCTGGTGAGAGCGGCATCTACGGTGAGCTGGTGCACCTCGATCTGCCGCCGATTCAGCGCGGCGAGCTGATTGGGAAGCGGCCCCATGTGGCAGGGGGAGAGATGACCCTCGTTTACCATACAGGAGACTTCCACACAGGCATCGAAGGGCAGGTTGTCAATAAGCCCAGTATTGAGAACGTTACCAGCAAATCCAAAGGTTCTGCCGGTCTCCAGTGCCTCGATGATGCCGGCGGCGTACTCGCTGCTCCTTGTGTGGGTCAGGTTCTCATTGTGGACCAGATGCTCGGCCTGCTGCTTCCACCGCGCAATCTGATCGCGGCAACGGCGGGGGTACTCATCCAGCGGGATGTGAAAGCGGTCGATAAGCTCAGGATGGTCCTTTTTGATGAACCAGGGGTAATATTCGCTGCTGTGCTCGCTGGATTCTGTGACGAAGTAGCCGAACTGCTTCATGATTTCGAAGCGAACCATATCATGATGATTATCAGGAGTAAACTGCTCGGCCACTGACGGAATTCTGTCCGCATACTCAGGATGTAACTCACGCAATGCAAGCGTGGGGGCGTAAATTGGTCCCTCCTGGGCACGCTTGCGGATGATGGGATAGAGATCCTCGCCGTTGCGGCTAATCTCTAATAGCCAGGCCATGTGGTTGATGCCCGAAATCTTGTAAGAAACGCCGTCCCAGGGCATGCCAAGCTCGGCGAGGAGTTCAGGTACACAGGCCTGGTGGGAGTGGCACAGACCAACTGTATTGACAGAACTGGCTCGGAACATCGCCAAGCATAGCATGGACATGGGGTTTGTATAATTGATGAAGAGTGCATCAGGACAGACCTTCTCCATGTCTTTCGCAAAGTCCAACATTACAGGGATGGTGCGCAGTGCCCGGAACATTCCACCGATGCCGTGCGTATCTCCGATCGTCTGGCGCAGTCCATATTTTTTGGGAATTTCAAAGTCTGTAATCGTACAGGGGTCATATCCTCCCACTTGAATGCAGTTAATGACGTATTTTGCTCCACGTAAAGCATCCAGCCGGTCTGCATATTTGACGACCTTAGCCTTTCCGTCGTTAGAGTTCCGGTTAATATTAGAAAGCATCATATAGGACTCTTCCAACCGCTGATGGTCAATGTCATAGAGCGCATACTCAAACTCGCGCATAGCATCCGTCGTAATGCAGTCGCCTAAGACATTTTTTGCAAAGACGGTACTGCCTGCGCCAAGAAATGTAATTTTATCCAAATGAGTAACCTCCTATTTTATTTGGAATGAAACATTATGCCTTAGTGGTATAAGTCAAATAATCCAAATCAATAACCGGAGTATCGCACACAATGCGGATCGTGTGCGAACCGGCTGGTAGATCAGTCTTTTGAAACAAAAGCTTTCCCACAGCCGCAGCTCCGTTAACATTTACCTGCTGCACAAACTCATTATCGATATAAACGCTGGCAACACCGAAGTTGGAATCATTTTGTCCATACCAACGGATTTCGCTTCCAGTAAATTCGAACTCGACCGAGGCGCCGGCACTAATGGCATAACGGGCGGTTCCTTCCTGAAAGACGTCATGATAGTCATCATTCCATACGCCTGTATACACCAGTTGGGCGTCCATTGCATCAACAGTAACCGTCGTCTCCGGCGGCGTTGGTTGATCTTGCTCTGGTAGATAAGAAATATAGTCCAAATTGATGTTCCAGGCGTTTTGTACAAGGCGAATGGTATGTTCTCCTTCCTCCAGTCCCGTACGCTCAAACATTAGCTGCCCAGTTGCTTCCTGGCCGTATAGGATTATGTTTTCCACTAACTCTCCGTCTAAATAGACATCTGCAGTGCCAAAATTGAAGCTCATCTCTGCATACAGGCGTACGGCTGTACCACGGAAAGTCAGTTCAGCATAAGCGCCGGCTTCGTCTGTGCGCATTGCGTTTCCCATGTAGAACTCGCTGTTGTGATACTCTTCCCAATTCCCAACATAAGTGATCCGATCCGAGAGCGCATCGACCTTTTCATAGATGGGTTCAAGGGTAGCAGCTTCATATGCAAAGCGGTCAATATCAATCACTCCGCTCTTGCACACAATTTTAATGGTATGCTCGGCAGCCGGAAGATCAAGCGCTTCAAAAAGACATACGCCTGCTTCTGCGGCCCCATTCGCATCAACTGTTGTTTTCAGTTCATCGTCCAAATAAACTTCTGCCGTGCCAAAATTGGTATCCCTCTGGCCATACCAGCGAATGGAAGTTCCAGTAAAGGAGAATACAACCGAAGCATCCGTACTGTTGGTATAACGTGCAGTCCCTTCGCTGAAAGATGCGTTGTTGTCATCATGCCATGTCCCTGTGTAAATAAGAGCCTCGTCTCTGTCATCAACAGAGGTGAAACCATAATCAGGGTCAACAGGTTCTGGATCCGGTTCCGAAATTTCCACCGCTTTAACCAGTAGATAGTCGGAAAAACGTGTATTGAATACAGCGTTATCACCCATCAGGTTTGTTGCCACGACACGATCATTGACATAGTCAACAATCCTATACATTTTATTTGGATCTAGCCCCTTCAACTCAATATCTGGATAGCCAGTGGGGCTATATTTGCTCCCATCTTTGTAGAAGGCATAGTACATAACCCCGTCTTTCTCCACCACATAGGTTTCGTAAGGGTCAAAACCATAACTGTAAAGATCGCCAATAAACCGGCCTTTCTGCAACTGAACTGTATCCGCAATCCCAAGCCATTTTTCATATTCTTCCTTGGCAGTACCGCTAAGGTCACGTTTTTCAATGAGAACAGAGCCCGTACCGACGGCACTTGGATACCAGATGTTATTGTGGTCGGCTGTAACAGGGAAATAATCTCCCATCAGTGCCTTGTAGGCTTTCACGCGTCTCCTTGTTTGATCCACAGAAGTGGGGTCAGCCGTAGCAATCTGTGTCATATATGGTAAACTATAGTAGTCCTGGGGCGTACCGCAGTTGCACAACAAATTGAACACATTGGGGTCGTTGGCCACCATAGCCTCATAAGAGACGCGGTATATCTCGGATTGCTTTTCAGTGGATTCTTCTGGCGAGGCGTGGTTATGTGCAGGATTGTAGCATTCAGGCATACTCCACACATAATCTCCCTTGAAGCCATCGAACCCCCAATCATTCATTGCACGGTTTACAAAGTCAACTTGGCTTGCAATCGCACCATCCGCCATAGGGCAAAGTGCATATCCCAAGCTGGGATTGGTCCCACCACCAGGAGTAGGAAGCCTTGCAGGTCTTCCATCTGCATCCATAACGAAATATTCAGGGTGTTGCTGATAGAGTATACTATCGATCCCGCCGTCACAAGGTCTCCACCAAAGGAGTGCAGTCATACCATGCTCATGAATTGCATCTGTCAGCCGCAACGCATCGGAGGCTCCATTTGGAAACTTTTCTGGATTTAAGGCCCAGTCTCCTGCATTGGTATACCAACCATCATCCAAAGTGATCTGCTTGACTCCGGCTGCCTGAAGTTCATCCAATTTGCCGATTATTAAGTCGATCGTCCAGTTAAACCCCCAGCCCCAGCTTTCCCATCGGAGATCATAGCTGCTATCAGGAATATCCCCAGGTGCAGGCATAATCATGCCCAAGTGATCCATTGCATTTTTGTAACCTCTCAAGCCGTTATAATAGTCACCCGGATGGACTACAGCAAAGCTCTCACCAATTTCGATCACGCTTCCGGCGGCAATGACTTTGCCTGGCCACCCGATAGAAACTTGAGCTGAATCACTGGTTTCCTGAACCGGAGTATGTACCTCCCTCCTGGTTGCAGAAGCATCGCCAACGGTAATCCCTCCATCAGCAATGTAAATATCTGACACAGGAATACTTGCAGCCGTGTCATCCTGTTTATTCTCCCTACTGAACTTGCCAGAGTCGGTCAGGTCAATCTTTTGAAGCGTATCATAGTAGTGCATCGGCCCCTCACCGCCGCCGTTATAACTCCAGATACGATCTTCCGCACCATAAAGCTCATACACACTGCCAATGAACCAAGACACTTCCACATCAGAAGCTCCTGCCTCATAGGATGTTGCAGTATATACCACACCCTCCTCGATATCAGAGGTCTCCAGCACATAGGTACGAATTAGGCCCGTGCTCATGCTCTGAGAGGTAATGGTCATTCTCTGACCGCTGCCCATCACTCCGCTGGTGCTCTGCTCCACATCACATGAAATATGGCTGAAGTCCTGAACCTCCTGCCCTCCAACCACTGGCCCTCCCAATGGAGAAGGCTTGCTCATCTGGATGAGCCCAGATCCCTCTGTGCGGTACAGAGTGATTGTCTGCCCGTCCGCGTCATAAGTGACGCGGACGCCATTGCCGGCAATGGCATAATCACCTTCTGCAATCAGTCCTGCGTTGCCGGTGTCCGTTGCAGGCGCCGCCGCAAAAGAAGCGGTGGGCAAGAGCTGCAGACACAGCATCGTACTGAGCGTGAGTGATATGAACTTTTTACCACGCATTTCCGAGTCCTCCTTCTCTATAATCCTTTGTGTTGAAAGTCGCCTGCTAGAATCGCTTTATTCTCCCACATACGAAAAATAGTCGAAGTCAACCACCGGAGACACACAGACGATGCGGATGGTATGCTTCCCATAGGCCAGACCGTCCGCCTCAAATAGAAGCTGCTGAGCCGCCGCCGGCCCATACACATTTACCTCCCCTGCCAGAACGCCGTCCACGTATACCTCCGCAGCGCCGAAATTTACATCATTTTGACCATACCACCGAATGGCCGTCCCCACAAATGTGAACTCCACGGACGCGCCGATCTCGTTGGTATAACGGGCCGTCCCTTCATAAAAGCTTCCGTTGCTGTCGCTATTCCATGCACCCGTAAACACCAGGGAAGCATCCCGGTCATCCACCGGGACATATACGGGCGCAGGCTCGATTGGACCATACGCATACACATTGAGTTCGGCGGCAGTACCGAACCCACCTGCGCCGGCAATCGCCTTGAGCTCCAGGCCGACGGCTTCTACCGGTGCAAAGCTCACGGTTTTATCCTTGGCAGCGAGCGCCCAGTCTGAGCCGGAGGCGACTAGGTCCTTGCTGCCGTCCTGGTGGATGGCGTACAGCTCATACTCCGAAATTATGCCATTTGTCCCGTTTTGACGTGGGGTATAGACGAAGCGGCCGACGGTATAGGGCTGGTCAAAGGAAACGGTGATACTCTGCGGCAGTTCATCTTTGGGAGCATAGTTGGTATGCCATATTGTGCGGACGTTTCCATCGAGGACATTGGAGGCGGGGCCCTCCGTCGTCCCGCCGTAGACGCTGGTGGCGGTTGCCGTCATATTGGACTGGGGAATCAGCGTGTACGGATTCTCCACCACTGCAATTTCAAGGTCGTCGGACAGGCCCTCCCGGGTCTCCGCCATGATGCGCGCTGAACCGACAGAAACGCCTGTAATGGTTCCAAACTCATCCACCGTCGCCACATCCGGATCACTGGAGGTATATTTCACGACCTGATCAGAGGTGTCCACAGGCGCGAAACTGGTTTCCAGCTTCATGACATCCCCTGTGGGAAGGGAAGTGGTCTCAGCACTCAGCATAAGGGAATTGCCGGAAACCAGGGCGGGCGTCGTGTAGCCGGGGTCATCCAGCAGCACGCGCATCATCTCAACAAAACTGTTTTCCGCATAGCCGATCCTCCAGATGCGGTCATCCTCACTTTTGGCCTGAATGGTCAGATTCCCGGAGGAATCCGCGACCATCTTGTTATTGGTGTTCTTCTGCAGGGCACTGTACCAGACGCGCATGGTACCATCTCCGGCGGAACTGCCTGGCTCATAGTAAAAACTGGAGCGATAGATCTGGAAATCATCCCAACTGCCGTCTGGCCCGGGGGACAGCAGGGGCTTGGTGCCCACCTGCTCCCAGTTGACTCCATCCTTTGATGTGGTCAGGTGCAGGACAGAGCCATCCGGATTTCGACCGGCAAAGCACTGGGAGATACAAACAAACTCCTTCAAATCTGGAACATACTGGACATCCTGATGCCAGGGGGCCAACTGCTGCCCATTCTCGTCAAGCCCCAGGAAGCCGTTGACGCGGACTGGCTCACCCCAGGTGATCCCGTCGTCCGAATAACGCATTTCCACGAAGTTCGCCTGACCATTCTGATACCCCACGTCGCCGGTATTGTTGGCCCACAGGATGAACACATCCCGGAAGTCATCGTAGACAATAGTGGGAGAGAGCATATCGTAGCGGTCTGGAGAAGCAATGGCGGTAATGAAGTCATCCTCTCCATCCGCAACCTGACGCTCCGCGTCGGAGGTGGGCTTCGACCATACGCGGGTCATCTCATCATAAGTCACGGGGACGCCCCAATGTACGCCGTCATAGGAAATCCGCAGCCGGACTTCGGCCCCAACGCCTCCGCCCTGGTCATCCGCCCAGTTCCAATAGGCCATCATGGCATCGTATTCCGCGTTATAGACCATATCAGCGTCGCAGTTGTGGTAGCGGGTGCTGGGCGGCTGCGGCTCAATGGGATTGGAAAGCCCCTCCGGTTCTACCCAATGCACTCCGTCGCTGGAGGCAACGATGGACGGGTTTTCGTAGATGGAGATCCGCATCACGTTGGGCGTATAAACGGCCCAATAGCGATAGCCGTTCCACGGTTCTTCCAGGACAACTACGTCCGGGTGAGTCACCTGGTCATCGGCATGCGCACTGTCGCTGTAATAGGCGGGAAAATCCTGATATCCGGGGGCCTTGTTCAATGCGGACTCGCTGGAGTCTGCCGCAAGCGCCGCGGTTGGAAATAACTGGGCCGTCACGAGTAGGCCCGTTAGAAGCGAAACAGCTTTCCTTCGATTTCTCATATCCCTTCTATTCCTCCTTTGTAGTCCGTCCTTATCCTGTTAACGACGCCTGCTCCGGCAGTTTCATATTTGGAGCTATCCTCTCCCCTCTGTTTTCAAATCGTTTCTCTCAGACAAGGCAAACGATCCTTGTAAGAAAAATTTACAGGGATATGTAGGCGTCCAGGCCCTTGGGCTGGTCGGGGTTTCCGCCTAGGGCAATTGCTTTCAGCAGAGCTGTCATTTGCGCGACATAGATGAACAGAATACCCCATGCGGCGAACTCGCCGACTTCCGGAATCTGAATATGGGCTGCCGCGTCGTACCTATTTTCTGTGCAGTGGGAAATCGTGACCACAGGGCCGCCGCGCTGAATCACATCTTTCATCATAGCGCTTTGGAGCTTTTCTTCACCGGGCCGCAGCAACGCGAGAGTCAGAGTCCGTTTTCCACTGACCACGATAGGCCCGTGACGGTAATCCAGCAGATGGAAATAGCGGCCTGTCAGCATGGAGATCTCGGTAAAGGCGAGGGCGCCCTCCTCCGCGATGCCGCAAATGGGGCCGTCCGCCAGCACCACCACATTGTCCCAATCAAGGTTTGCGATCTCGGCCAGCACCGGCCGGTACTTCAGCTGAAACGAGGTGCTCTCCCGCATGGCTGCCAGGACACTCTCTCGGAGGCGGTCATCCCTTGCGTATTCCGCCGCCAGAAGCAGTGTGGAGGCATACAGGTTCGTGACAGTTCGGGTCTGGCAGACACTGTCATCATGGCACCAGTTCAGCGTCAGGTTCAGGTCGCACAAGGGCATCAGATCATTCCCATCCTCCGTTGTGATGGACACCGCTGGACATCCGTGAGCCTCTTTGATGTGCTTCAGGGCCCATACCATTTCAGAGGTCTTTCCGGACCGTGAAAGCAGGAGCACGATGCTGCCCTTCACCGTCTCATACCAGAACAGAGGGTCCACAATGTAGTCGCCGGCGGCGATCGCATTTGCGCTGGTTCCCGGGAGCGACGCAAACAGAGATGCTGTGCTCTTCGCCAGCATATAGCTGGAGCCGCAGCCCAAAATGGTAAACTTCTTTTGCTGGTTTTCCTGGAAGAACTGCTCCAGATTTTTTTTGTTCTTCTCAAAGTATTGGCAGGTGTAGTTCAGGGACAGCGGGGTATCCAGAATCTCAGCTTCGGTCAAAAACATAACATCATTCTCCTTCGGACATTTAACTGGGTGATAAAGGGAACCGTTCCATGGCCAACATGAGCGCGCCCTCGGTCGCGGAGTATTTGGGTTCACAAAGTATGCAGTTCAGCTCTTCGGCCTTTTTACGGAGAGGGGCCAGGATGAATTCTCCGGCATGGAAGATACCGCCGGAGTAGGAAACGCTGATGGGCTCGGCGGAGAAACGAAGTTTTGCCTTGAGCGTGCGAATCATGAGCGCCAACTCAAGCGCAGCCGTTTCATACAGCGCGGCAGCGGCTGTGTCGCCAGCCCGGGCGGCCTGTAGGACGTACCGCTGGAACCCCGCGACTTTTTCCCGATAGGGGGCAAATTCCCGGACAATCCGATCAATAAACTGGTAGTCCTCCGTCAGGCCAAACTCCCCGTGGACTAGATCATAGAGCGGACCCCTCGGCAACCGGCCATCGGCCTCTTTGGAAAACAGACTCATTCCCTGCCGACCAATCCAGTAGCAGGAGCCCTCATCCCCAAAAAACTCCACCCACCCCCCGCAGCGGGCAAATTCTTTGTCACACCCGCGTCCAAATGCGATAGAACCTGTGCCGGAAACAATATGGATTCCCTCCCCACAGGCGAGGGATCCAGCCCAGCCAACTTCACCGTCATTCACAACATACACTGGGACTGGAGTCAGAGCATCCGTCAGCAGGCGAACGATCTCCCGGTCATTTGCTGGGTTTTCGCCATAACAGGGCATACCCACGCAACACCCGGCACAATCCTGTGGGCTTACCCCGCCCCCGGAGAGGGCCTCCCGTACCACCTTCGTGATCAGGGCAACGGATTCCGGAATACCGATGGACTGATAGGAACAGGTCGGGTAGGTCATGGTTTGGATCGGAACACTGTCAGCGGTGGAGATCGCGACGGCGGTTTTTGTGCCTCCGCCGTCTACCCCGACATACCATTGCTTCATATTGGCTCCTCCATGTGGTACTTTTAACTGTAATAACGCGTGCGGATCGGCTACTTCTGTATATACCTGTCTCTTATACACATCTGACGCTGCCGACGACTTAATAGGTG
>OWIA01000616.1_pt1 | contig 13871 bp, 12 predicted proteins | sample 1732881 | NCBI WGS metagenome assembly OWIA01 (sample SAMN05065764, study PRJEB22554) | human gut metagenome | biome: ENVO:2100002; feature: ENVO:00000062; material: ENVO:00002003 | host: Homo sapiens | place: USA
GGCTGTGCCGCCGGTACGCCTTGCGCAGGTTGAGGGCGGAGAGCTGCATGAGGTTTTTCAGGAGCGGGTGTTTCTTCTCGGGTATGCGGTCAAACTCGTCCAGGTTCAGCAGCCCCATCTCTGTGAGTTGCCTTTCCACCTTGTCGGGACGCGCGAGGTCCACGCTGTCGGTGTAGTAGGCCTGCAACTCTGGTGGCAGCAGGGCGCGGCAGAAGGTGGACTTTCCGAGTCCTTGTTCGTCGCTGACGAGCAGGGGCGCGGTGCTGTGTGCGTGCAGCCCGTCGGATAGTCCGGCCCATTGTGCGGCCAGTCCGAGCATCCACCGGTGGAAGGCTTGTATCCACAAGGGACTGTCCGAGACGCGGGCGGCCAAGTCGTGCAGTCGGTCGCGCCCGTCCCATGCCGGGAGACGTTGGAAATACAGCCGGAAGGGATGGTATTCCCGTACATCGGCAGAGTGCACCATGCGTGCCACGTCGCGGTCCCAGCAGTCGATGCCGTGGCGGTGTGCTTCGAGGCAGATGGCGTTCAGGTCTCGTTCCGTGGCGGGCCGGAATGTCCCGTTTTCCCCGTCCGACAGACAGCGGAACTCCGTGGCTTCTGTGAGCACGTTGAAGCGGAACTCGTATCGTTCGGCGAGGAAGTCGCCGAGGGCTGACTCGAGGTTAGCGGCTTTCGGGGAAGGCGTTTCGCTTTGAACAGCCTTTGCTTCCGCCGTCCTGAGGACGTCTGGCGCTTGTTGCGGGAAGGATGTGGGGCTCGGCGTGGCGGTTCCGGCTTCGGCCGCACCGGTCTTGGCCATGGCCGCAGTGGTTTCTGCCTGCGGCGTAACACTACGGAGCACGTCCTTCGCCCTTCCTGCCATACGTTTTTCGTTCCACCGTCTTACGGCGGTGCATGCAATCTTTTTGAAGTCCATAGGCTTTGTGTTTTCGGTGTTTTCTTGTTTGCAAATATACGACATGAAAAAGCCTTTGTCAAGCCCTTCATCGTAACCCTGTTGATTACCAGGCAATTTATATTTGTAAATCGGAATCTGCGTGTCGTTTTTCATTTTCCGGTGAAATCCCGGTGAAGGATATAAAGGCAGAAAGTTCACCTTAAAGTGTTGGTACAGAAGAGGTCTGAAGGAAGCGAACCTTTTCGGGAGAAAAACAGTTTGTGGGAGGTGGGACAGGGTAAGGACATCCCTCGGACACCCATGCTTTTCCGGATAGGGTTTTCAGTATGGAAAAGCCCGTAAGACGGATGTCAGTATGTCCGAAAATCGTTCTCAGGAGATTGAAAAATCGTTTGCAGCAGAACGGAAAATCATTTGGCGCAGAATGTACGGGCGGTTTTGTATACTATTGGGCAATAGTTTCAGTCGGTGGATTATTGGGATGGAAGGGGTGTAGGCTGCCTTGTACAGATGAAGGTGTTTTACACGTGTTTTTTTATATGAAGATACTATTTTTTCGATGTTTCAAGTAAATGGTTGATAATTAAGATGTAATAAGGGCGATTTTCTTCTTGTTCTTCTTCTTCTTCCTTTCGTATTCTAAAAAACTTTCATTTGTTTTTCACTCTTTTCAGAAATATTACGTATCTTTGCCTCGGACTATGAGAGCCAAAAATAGTTATTGTCGAGAGATGTATTCTTTCAACGTAAGATTATTGGCAGTTCACGCCGGGCCTAGCACGACGAAATCATATAAATGAAGTAGTAGTGTAAAGCGGGTTTTGGGTGGGAATGTATAGTCCAAGACATAATGAAGGCGTTTATTCGACGCTGTGTTTGAGACGGTCTGTAATCTAGCAAATCACAGTAAACTTTTGGTCTTGAACTTAGCAACGGTAGATGTCCCGGGTGTGATTATATCAACCTCGTAGAGACTTTGTAAGTCTGAATTGTAGTCTTTTAGGTGCAATCAGGTTCTTATAAGAGGTCTTTTACGGTACTTGATTATTCATATCGGCGTGGGCTCTGACGTTGTCTGTTCGACCAAATAGGCAATTGCTAGAGCCTCAGACCGTGGAATGGACAACAGGACGATTCCACGCTTTTTGTTATGTGCTATGACTGAGTTCTGTCTAGAATAAAGTTGGCACCGATATGAATGTCGATGTAGTTGCATCTAAAGATGTGAACAGCCAAGGAGAAGGTAAATTCTCTTCCTGCGTCGGACTTACTCCCGATGCTTTCCCCGAAGTTCAAAAGCCGTTATTGGTAGAGGGCTCAGATACAGGGGTGTCCACCGAAAATGCCTTGTCCGGAACAACAGGACACCAATCCAAGCAAGGAACAAGCCATTCTCATTGGTATGCCCTTCGCACAACTTACGGAAGGGAGAAGAAAGCATACGATTTTATTGTAGGACAAGGTGCAACGGCATTTTATCCCACGCTTACCACTGTCAAGCTTGTGGGTGGTAAACGAAAGACCATTGAAGAATCGCGTATTCCTAACATTTTCTTCGCATACGGGACAGAAGAGGAAATTAAGTCTTTTGTTTACGATAATGTGAACCTCCCTTACCTTCGTTTTTATTATCGTCACTTCCATTTCGGCAATGAAATCAGGAAGGAGCCGCTGATTGTTCCCGACAATCAGATAGAAAGCCTCCGCATTATCTGTGATTCGGATGTAGACGACATTGTCGTGTCTACCGATGATGTGCCTAAGTTCCGTTCCGGGCAAGTGGTTCGTATCATCAAAGGCAAATTTAAAGGAGTCATCGGAACAGTTGCCCGTTACCAAGGACAGCAGCGCGTGGGAGTTGTCATCAATGGCTTGCTCACGGTGGCTACTGCCTATATTCCGAATGCATTCATCGCACCAGTAGATTGAAAGTATCAAGTGTTTTATATTAGGTTAGTTCGTATATAATTACTCAATTTTAATGTTATGGTATTATGAAAAAGGAACAATTGTTTTCTTCTTCGGTTTTGCTTTCCGCTATGGGTGGATTGGGTGGCCAAATGGTTTTTGCCGGAAGGTCGTCTGTGTCGGTTTTCCCCACAGGCTTGGCCTGGACGGCTACTTTAGACAGCCTTGAGCCGGGTGTGGTGGAATCCGATGCGGACGATACGGATTACACATCTTTCATTCAAAATTCCGGGTTTGAGGATGTTGATACTGTGTACTATTGTGCGTATTCTGTCGCGGGGAATGGTTCGTTGCAATTCGGGGCTTGGTTCTTGGGTTATGACGTGAATGGCGGTAGTTACATCAATTTGTTTACGCAGCGTACGGTGGAAAAAACACGGTAATGGGGATATCGTGTGGATTGTTGGAATGGCAAATTGAAGTCATTCGACCAATTCCTTTTCTTAAAAAGAGACGGGTATTCGTTGCAAAATTAATAGAAACAATAAAAATGAAACGTTACATTACATTATTGGGATTTGTATTCTTCACAATCAGTATATGTATGGCTTATGACCATATCATTTTTAGGAATGGTCGGGAAACTGATGTTAAATTATATCAAATAACCGATGATAAAATAATCTTCGCTTACATTGGAGATAAGACTGGTACTCAACACGAGGTTGCATCAAAAGATGTTTTTATGGTCTATATTGAAAAACAGGGAAATGTGTACATAACTCCGGACGGGAAACGCTTTACCGGCGAGCCTAAGCGTGCAGATGCAAAACGAAACGATGTTATTTATCTTATCCGAGGTGGAGAGATTGCTGCCGATAATATAAAAATAACAGAAAACAATATTCATTATTCCATAAAACATAAAGGTTCTGGTATTAAAGGATTAATGGGTAAAGGAAATATAAGTGAAGCCGTATTGGCCAAATCCGATGTTTTTATGGTAAGATATAAAAGCGGGATGTCTGATATTATAACTCCGATTGAAATCGTAGAAAAAAGTGTATCTGATACTGCAACTGTTGAAAATCAACAGCCACAATTTATTGTTATATTCCACGCTGTTTCAAAAGGAGAAAATTTGGAAAAATTATCATCTAAATATAATGTAACTCCAAAGCAAATTATTGAATGGAATGATTTACCACAAAAGACAAAGCCGACAAGTCCACTTACTACCGGAATGCAACTTATGATTTATCAACCTAAAAAATAGATGAATAACATGATAAGTAAGATTACATATTTATTACCAATGTGTTTTGTCGCTCTTCTAATATGTAGCTGTGGCAATTCGGGCAATGAGATTATGAAATTGGTTGAAGAACGCGATTCTTTGCGCCGGGTAAATAGAAAACAAGTTGAAAGACTTGATAATTATAGTAGAACTATAGAAACTCTAAATGAAACGTTGGATTCTATCGCCTACCAAGAAAATATGATTTTCTTTAACGATAATGACGAAATACCCATTACGAAAGAAAATGTAAAACATAACCTTATGCGTTTTGAGGCATTGCTGAAGAAACAAGGTGATAAGATTAAGCTATTAGAAAGGCAGCTTTCTGAAAGCAACGATTCAAATGCACAATCATTAAGCTTGATTTCTCATCTTAAAGAGCAATTGAATGCAAAGAACATTCAGATTGCACAATTAAAAGAAGAAGTTGAAAAAAAGAATGTGGATATAGCTCGTCTACAAGAACAGATGGAATCTCAACGATTGACTATAAGTACACAAACCGCAACTATTAGCGAGTTAAACCGACGTACTCAACGACAAGGTGAAGCTCTAGCCCGACAAGACGCAATGCTGAACAATGGATATGTGCTCATAGGTTCGAAAGATGATTTGAAGCGTAAAGGTATATTGAAGCGAGGAAAGATTGTGGCGGATGCTGCGCTTGACCGAAGTAAATTTGCAAAAGTTGATATTAGAGAGTGGCGTGAAATTAGCTTTACCGCCAAGCGTCCAAGGATGTTGACGAACATGCCCTCTTCTTCCTATGAAATTACGACTACGGGTAATCGAAATTTCACGTTGACAATCAAAAGCCCATCTGACTTTTGGCGCATTTCAACGTATCTTGTAATACAAACTGATTAATATGATGAGATTCACGGTGTATTTATTAGTATTTTTTTGTGTATCGTCTGTCTATGCTGGTCCTCATACCATTCAGAAAGGCGAAACATTTGCTGATGTGGCAAAGCTATACAAAGTTCCGCTTGACTCTATTATTAAAGCGAATCCTAACACCGAATCCTATGTTGGGCTTACGATTGAGGTACCTCTATCAACGTTGGTGTATGATTTGGGGGGTAGTGAACTGTTTCGGAATATGCGTTATCGATACACGTCTAACCATAAAAAGGGAATTAACAAGTATAAGGCTGCGCATGAAAAACAATTGAGGCTGAATCAAACTACCGGAAAGAAAAGACAAAAACTCGAAGCACAAATAATCAAAGGTTATACAGAGGCCGTATTCTATGGGAACACTGATGCTTTATATCAATTGGGGAGACAGAAAGTACATGGAATTCTATATGGTACAGATAGTTATCCTGCCTTTAGTCAGACCGTTAATGCAAATCTGGATGAATTTCAAAAGGGGATAGAGTATCTACAAATAGCAGCTCTCATAGGAAAAAACGACAAGGCTTTGGTTGAATTGGCTTTGGCATGTGGATATGAGGAATCTCCTATTCGCAATCCCTATCTATGCCTTGGAATGCTTGAACAATATCAAAAAGAATTGGGACTTGATGTGAATAATCTGATATGTTATATGTATGAGAATGGATATGGTATTCATCCTAATCTGCTTCAGGCTTATATCTATTGTCCATTGACAGAATTAACAGATAAAAGCGGAGCTAAGACCCACCGCGAAAGAATCCTTGAGCGAATTGAGGCAATGCCAACCAACTTTGAAAGTTCGCGCTACGGGGTGGGGTTTGATACCAAGACAATGATATCAATAGGTTTTTCTCATTATCATGATGGCATATTAGAACCAGAAGGAATCTTTTGGCTTCATAGAGCTGCACGACAGAATGATGCAGATGCCAATTGGGCACTTGCAAGCATTCTTCAAAACAAGAACCATGCAAAAGGTTCAATGGGAGATTCACGGAATATAGAGTCCCAAATGCTCTGCTTTGTCAAAAATGCCGCATCTAACGGTAAACAAGAGGCAGAGGAATACCTTGAAGCCTACAAAAAACAACAAAAAGCCAAAGCGGAACAAGAACGGTATCGGGAGTTGGAACGGCAAAGACGAATAGAAGAAAAGAGACAACGTCGTCGTCAAATGTGGGTAGACATTGCAGGCGCAGTCGCTCAAACAGCAGCACAAACCTATGTGGCTATAGAATCCGCAAAAATGCAATCATATAAGATGCAAGGAACAACGTCATATTCTATGCAAAGAACGCCTATTGGTCAAATGTCGGATGCACAATGGCAAGCAAAAAATCAACTTGCTTTACAACAGATTGCCCAATATACGATGAACAAGACTTATGCAGACTGGACTGGTACGCCAATGATACCGACAGACATGAGCGCAGTTGATTTGGGAACAGACATGTCTCCTGGTAGTCCATTGTGGAATTGGGGAATGCAGCAGCAGATAAACACTATGGCAACGCAGAACGCACGAATGAGTTGTGAAATTTCTGCATTTTATAAACGTCAAGCAGACCAAATAACACAACAACTAATGGAGAACCCTCTTCAACCGATTGCCGGCTATGTTGACAGGGACGGGAATTGGATTTCGCATGAAATGGTTGCTTCCGATTATAATGACTTGGATAAAACAAGCACATCAAATTCTGAAGACCGTTATAGCGGTTTTGAGGAAATTAGATTCAAAAATAAAGCGTATTATGCAGAACGCTATGGCAACAAAGATTGTCACATGTGCCGGGGCAGCGGCATTTGTTCCTCCTGTAATGGTAAAGGCTATGATTATAATGGATTTGGAGAGCTTGGTACTCATGAATGCTCTAATTGCTTGATAATTAATGGACGGGCATCTGGCAAATGTCGTCAATGTCAAGGAACAGGGCATGTTTATGGTTTAAAATAAATTATAAAAATAAAAAGTATGGATACATTCAAAAAAAGATTGTTGTCGGCCATTTGTGTGGTTACATTCAGTGTTTATTCCGCAGTGGCTCAAACAAACACAATCAAGCATACGGTAGATCGTGGCGAAACACTTGCGTCTATAGCAAAACGCTATGCAACGACAGAAGCAAAAATAATTGAGCTGAATCCAGATGTCGCCCAATTTGTGTATGTCGGTATGGAACTGATAATACCGATTGTTGTCTCTCAAGAGACAATTAAGATGACGACATCTGGACGTAGTGATTCCGTTGCTAACCATGTTCTTTTTTTAGAACAAGCATCATCCTCCACCACGAATAACATGAATACATTAAATTGGATACAAGCATCGTATATGTACGGTTTTGGAGAAGGGCCAGCAAAATATAAAAGTGCCTATGGACTTCATTTTACTGCACAGCGTATTGTTCAAAGCAAATATGGTGTAGGTGCCACACTAGGAGTTACGGAGAATGTTGGTTTTGTTCCTTTTGATAATTCTACTTTAGGATTTTTTCTTGGTCCTGCATTTAGTTTCTTCCCAGAGGACACGAAATGTGTATATTTAACATTACCAATATGTTTGGCTATGAACTCGTACTTTGAAAAGAATATAGAAAAAGCAGAGCGTGGCATTGACTCATCAGACCAAAAAATAAAATTTGGGTTCTTGACAACTCCACAAATAAATATAAGAATTTCTAAAATCGTCTTGTCTGCAGGCGTTGATATCGCTGTTGCAAAAAAAACAACGGCATCGCTTCGGGTAGGAATCGGCCTGTCCATATAATGCCGTATTAGTTCCAAACTTGCTCGTAATTTTGTGGAAGAAAAACAGTCAAAAAGATCATCAATAAGGCTTTTTTCGGGTAGGAATCAGGTTTTTAATTAAATAATCAGCAAAATTCTATACTATTCAATTATAAACAATTATTATTTAAAATCAGATGAAAAAAAACAGTTACAAATTAGCGTTCATTGTTCTATTTGCCTTAATGAGTGCAACTATTGTGTCATGTAGTAAAGATGAGCCGGATGGCATAGAGGATTTCCCTTCTTCAAATGATGGAACAATAGAAGAATTTGAAGATGAGGATGCCAAATATGACATCGTTGGATCTTGGAAGGCAACTTACGAATGGGCGTATTCTGGTATAGTTGAAACGATTACAATGGAGATAAATCGTGATGGGACATTATCGTTTATAGATGTTTCTTCTAATGAAAGAGACCCATTTATAGGAGGCGGTACTTGGGTATATAATCAATCCAACCATAATTGGACTCTACGAACTTCTGATAGTTTAGTGTCTGGTACATATCGTATTGTAAATAATCAATTAGTGAATGCCCAATATTTTAATGATGGAAGTTCAAGGGTAATAATATTTAACAAACAATGATATCAATGGTTCCAGATATGAATATTCATGTGACGGAACCACACTCGAATTCAATATGAATGGGCGAAAAAGACGATATTACGAGAAATAGATTGAGATAATATATTCTTATAATAATATGTTGTACCTTATTCTCTGCTGTAATCCAACGGTGGGAATGTCTGTTTGGTAATTCGGTTATGGGCTAAATAAATGCTTTTGGAATAGGACGTTACATTAATTTTTAATACTATTATGGTTTCATTAAGATTTCATGAAGGTAGGAAAGCTTGCTTTTTAGTATTGTGTTTGTTTTACGGTTTGTTGTTTCTGCCCTCTTGTTCAAAAGATGGGGATGAAGACGTATTGCCGCCGGATTCCGGCATTCAGGATGGTTCGGGTGAGTCCCAAGAAAACGAGGAAGGCAGTCATTCGCAACCCGGCAAAGATTTGCTTCTGGGAACTTGGGGGCTGATCCATTCGGTTAGTGATGAATGGAAGACGGTAATCACGTTCAATGAGGACGGGACGTATACCGCTTCGGATTATTACATTGATATGAATGGTGAATATACCGAATTTGAGGGGACTTCTGAGGGTAGGTATGATTTCGATGGTGTTTCATTATCTATCAAGTTGGGGTCAGGCGAAGGAACTGTCTTGACCGGGGATTATGAGGTGTTGGTGTTGACGCAAAGTGAATTAAGAATCAAAAGCGAAAATTACGAAGCGCATGGCACGAAAGAATCCGGAACGGGTGAAGGTGGAGAAGATGGTAATAGGGGACCCGTGTCGGAAGCGTTTATGGGGAACGGGACGAAAACAGACCCTTACCTTATTATGACGGCTGCGGATTTGAGGAAATTATCGGATGATGTTCGTAATGGAACTTCTTTTCGGGGTGTGTTTTTCAGAATGGAAAATGATATAGTGATTAACCGGAATGTACTTACGTCGGCAGGGAATTTGAATGGCAGTGGAAACAATTTTGAGCAGTGGATTCCTATTGGGGCTGAGAAAACCCCGTTTTCTGGTTCGTTTGATGGAAATGGGTATTCTATAAAAGGAATTTATATAGATGCTGATGAAGACGATTCTAATATTTGGGGATTGTTCGGTTGTTGTACTGGAAGCATATCAAACTTAGATTTAAAAGATTCTTTTATAAGAGGTCGTGGTAATATAGGTGGAATCGTCGGTGGAAAGTATGAAATATTGGGTGATATGAAAGATGATTATTCTCCAAAACTTTTCCATTGCCGTAACTATGCAACAATAGAAGCGATTGGTAAAACTAGTTATATCGGGGGGTGTGTAGGTCGGTGCAGTTATGCGATGATTGACCATTGTGCAAATTACGGAATTTTGCTTTCTGATAATGATAATTCGACAGTTGGTGGAGGAATAGCAGGTGCTACGAATGGTACACTTGTGTTGAATTGTTATAACGAGGGCGATATAAATACAGTTAGAGGAGGTGGAATAGCAGGGTTTTTAAGCGAAGATGGGAGAATGGAGAATTGTTTTAACAACGGATGTATTGAAACTAAAACTGCGGGAGGTTTATGCGTTCTTGCTTCAATTAATTCGTCGATAGTAAATTGTGTGAACTATGGTGAAGTTTTTGGGAGAGGTGTCGGAGATGCAATATGTCCTAATGTACAATCTACGGATTTATCTTTTGTTTACTATTTGGAAACTTCCGTAACTACAGATTCCGAGGATGGCATTTCTATGACAGCCAAACAGATGAAAGGAACTTCTTTTTTGAAAACGTTGAATAGTAATGCAAAGAATTTAGGGAGTGATTATGACCGTTGGATTACGGGGAAAGATGGCTTTCCTGTTTTGGAATGGTCTGAGGAGTTGTAATTGTTTAATAGTTGCGCACGACACGTATGAGTGTATATGAAAATGAAAAAGAAATATTTGAATTTTGTAATTGTGTGTTTGATTGCCATTTCATGTATCGGATTTGTCGCTTGTGGAGATGATGATGATGAAAATAATACCCCTTCATTTGGTTGGCGGCCTGAACAAGGGGGTAATGCGGATAATGGAAGTGAAAACAATGACGAAGTTTCTCAAACAATCGGTAAGTATGTCACCGTGACCTCCTATTATAAAGATTATGCTTATAATATTACGATTTCAAGTCGTTTGTCTGATGTTTATAAAGGAAAGGTGATAAAATATGGTATAGAATGGGGGTACCTTCAAAATTATGATTACGTTCAGTATATTGGAACAGGAGGGGAAAAATATACTGTTAAGGCATTCATATTAAGTGATGGAGAAATGAGTATTTATTGGGGAAGTTATAATGCTTTAATGAATAAAATAGAAAGTGGCGAGAAACTTAGTGAAGATGAAAAGGATTTATTGGAAGATTTGAAAGAAATCTTGGACGAAGAAGAGTCGGATGCTTTGGCGGATTATTGTGGACGTATATTTGTTGAGATGGACGGGAAAAAATATTATGTTTATACGGTGAAATAAATAGATAAAGTATGTGTTCAATAAAATGTATAAAAGGGAATATTTCTCTGTTGTTAATGATTCTTTTCTCAATGGTGGTTTTTTCATCTTGTTCGGGAGATGAAAGTGATGGGGGACAAGGAAATCCTGTTTCTCCAGAGCTGGGAGAAAAGCTTTTGGTAGGAAATTGGGTAACGGAAACATTGATGAACGAAGAGGCTTATATCTTTGTTTCTTTCCGTGGGAATGGGACTTTTGAAATGCAATGGAAAATGGAAAATGACGACGACATCATAGTGGCTCGCGGTACTTATCAATATGAAACTGATTACGGACATATCACTTTGTCGTGTGAAGAGGGGACTGCATATTGGGTTACTAATATTATACACGGCCTAACGGCGGAAGGGTTCACGCTTGCCAATGACAATGGGACGCGTTGCAAGTATGTGCCAACGGAACTCACGTCGCTTCCGGGCTTCTCTGATGACGAGGAAAACAAGGAAGACGAAAATCCGGATATAGATGTGAACCTGAATCCTGAAGGAACCGTAGCCGAGGCTGTGGATATGGGATTGAGCGTGAATTGGGCTAATCATAACGTTGGTGCTTCCGGTATATATGACAGAGGTGGTTCTTATGGGTGGGGAGATGCCCAAGGTACTTGCTATTCTATAGACGTGAAATGGTATCCTTCGGAAAATCCTCCGATGAATATAACAGCTTCCCGTTATGACATAGCCCGTCAGAAATGGGGTGAGGACTGGCGTCTACCCACACGTGCTGAATTCATAGAACTGTTGGACAACTGTGAAACGGAGTGGAATGGAACACTTGGAGTTTTGAAGTTGACTTCACGCCGTAATGGGGCTGTATTATATCTGCCTACTACGAATATACGCTCAGGAAAAGAATTTTCGAAATATTCGGATGAGGAAGGGCATTATTGGACTTCCGAAATGAATATGCAGAAAACAGACTATGCTTATACATTTGCCTATTGGCTGGATGTGACACCGGGTATGTCAGAAGACAAAAGATATGAAGGACTTTCTATTCGGCCTGTACGGACGAATCCTGATTACAACCCAAATGACGTACCGCAGACGGGCAAGGATAAAATCATGGGGACTTGGACTATTACAGGCTTTAAACCCTCGTGGCAAATTGTCGCAGTATTCAAGATGGACGGGACTTATGAAATCATGGAGTATTTTGATGAAGAAGGTGATGGTGAATATTTTGGTTATGAGGCTACGTATAATGGTGAATATGAAGTAAGGCAAAATACGTTGGTGATTAAAAGGTCTAAACAAAATGAACAATCTGCGATAGTCGGAACTTATGTAATTGAATCCTTGGATATGAATGAGTTTGCTCTGCAAGGAGATAATGGGGTGATTTTAACGGGGGAAAGGTATAATTGGTGAGTTTGAATATAATCTTTAAAAGTTGCGCCCGACACGTATAAGGGAGGTAATTATGAAAAAGTTTGTGTTTAATTGGTTGACCATGTTTTTGGCTGTGGTGCTATGCATCGGAGTAGTTTCGTGCAAGGATGATGACGATGATGGCAATGGGCAGAAAATACAATCTTCACGTATATCTGGATTTTGGTCGGCTTCTAATGGTTCGTATGAAGGGGTTTCTTTCCGTGTTGTGTATAATTTTATCAATTCTAATACGGTAGTTTATTATAGTACCGTGTCGAATAGTACGAGAGGATGGGGGACTGTTGAAATAGAATCTATTCCCGGACATTCGGGATGGTATTATTCCCCATCGAGTATGAGTAATTACACGTATTACATTTTGGATAATAAGATATACATGACTAATGGTAAAATTTTCACGATAACAGATTCCGGATTGTTGGAAGATGGCTCTAATAGTGTTTATACCAAATGGTAACGATAGGGAATATTAATCTTTAGAAGTTGCGCCCGACACGTATAAGGGAGAAAATTATGAAAAAGTTAATGTCAAGTTGGTTGGCCATGCTTTTGGCTGTGGCGTTTTGTGCGGGATTTGTTTCTTGTAAGGACGATGATGATGAAAAGGCATCAGATTCTGGGTCGCTTTTAGGTACTTGGAGGAGCTATGACGGTAGTTGGTATTACGATATGGAATTTTTTGAAGGAGGTCGTGGCTTAGAAAAGGAATATGCAGATGGGGGCTTGAGTGACACTTATGGTTTCTCGTGGAAGAAAGAAAATAGTACTCTCACCATTATTTACGATGATGATGACATAGAGAAAATAATTCCATATACGATAGTTTCTCTTACTTCCGATGTAATGGTGTTGATGGAAGAGGATGGAGACACTTATACTTATCGTAAAGTGTTGGAAAGTGCAAACCAAGGGCAGGCAGATGTTTATTCTGACTTGTTGTCGGGGCATTGGTCCTATGATGATGGGACTTTGCGTGAAATCTTCAGTTTTGGCAGTAAAGACGAAGGTAGTATTGTTTATGAATATAGTAACTACCCGGGAAGCAACGAATATGAAATCATTGCCAGTGGAACCTATGTGGTAACTGGAAACATCTTGACGGCAAGGTATACGAACGTAAGAGTGTACACTAGTTATGGCTCTGAAAGTTATAATGGATTTACAGAAGGACAAAATAAGACGGTTTCGTATACCCTTGTAAGTTGTGACGGTAGTTACCTTATACTTAAGGAGGGCGGCAGAACTCTGACAGTAGAAAAATATAGGGATTTGTGATGGGTATCATTGCTTGTAGTAAATTCTTGCGTGAGTTCGTATATCGAACTCACGTTGATTATTATGTTTGTTGCATCTGTTATTACGCCTCCTGATATAATGACATTGATTGTAGTGGCAATACCATTATACTTGCTTTATGAAATTAGTATTCGGGTTGTTCGGTGTATAGAAAAGTAAGTGTTGAAGGTTTTGATATTATTGAAATTCTATGATTGCTAATATTTTAAAGAAATATCATTGTATATTCCTGATTTTAGGAGTAGTATTTATATTAATTAATCTTTTGT
>OWIA01000633.1_pt1 | contig 13582 bp, 10 predicted proteins | sample 1732881 | NCBI WGS metagenome assembly OWIA01 (sample SAMN05065764, study PRJEB22554) | human gut metagenome | biome: ENVO:2100002; feature: ENVO:00000062; material: ENVO:00002003 | host: Homo sapiens | place: USA
CGAGATAGGCTCCGGTCTCGTGGGCTCGGAGATGTGTATAAGAGACAGTCGTAGTGTTCTATTCCACTGCAGGTCTTCTCGGCCCGTCTGCCGGTCCCAACGTCAAGGAAGAACCGGCTCATCCGTATCTCACGGAATACCGCTGGGGTGAAACGAAGCCGGCTGTTGAACTGAAAATCAACTCGGTCATGGGCTACCAGGCATTCCCGATCAGCGTTGAACAAGCCTTCACGCACTAATCCGCCGTCGCGCTGAGACGCTCGATCCTCAACACATTTCGTTTCGAGAAATCGCAAGAGGGTCAACGCGTTTTCGCATAACCGCATCTGAAGCCGGAAGCTGATGAATTCACCAGCATCACTCGGCTTCAGATGAACAGCCTGATTTTTTTTTGCAGCCTGCGGACAAGACCAACTCCGCAGGGAATAAAGGAGCTCACAAATGAAACTCAAGCCTATCAGTAAGGCCATTTTGGCCGCCGCTGCCGCAACCAGCATCATGCCGTTTGCCGCTCAAGCAGCCGACGTCAATGTGTACGGCCTGGTTGCCACCGGTCTTTACTACCAAAAGACTGAAGGAGCCGACAACGGCAATGTCGGTATGGCGCAATACAAGCAGACGCCGACCGATTCGCACTTCGGCATTACCGGCCGAGAAGATTTGGGCAACGGTCTTTATGTGGGGTTTCAGCTCGAAAACGGCTACAGCACTGATTCGGGCGCCATGTGGGAAAACAACCGTCTTTTCAATCGCGTAGCTCGTCTTTATGCGGGCAACAGTCAGATTGAAGTTTCAATGGGCCGAATTTCAACCTTCACGTGTGCTTCCGATCCGTATTCGGTCTTCCGCAAGCTCCGCGCGAATATGACGGCGTCCGGACTGCCCGGCATGGCACCGGCCACCATGGTCTTCAACGTGGGTGAAATGGACAATGCCATCGCTTTCCGTACGAACGGCGACGACGGATTCTTCGTTCAGGGCTTTTATTCCAATGGTTCGAGCAGCGAAGAAACTGAATACGGCTGGTCCAACAACAATCATGTGATTCAAGCCGCCTTCGGGTGGACGGGGCAGTCACTTCGTATCGGTACAGTGCTCAACTGGGAGCGTCCCAGCCATCATACTGACGGCACGAAACCTCGCAAAAACGAAACGACCGGCATTCATATCCTCGGGAGCTACGATTTCGGCGGTCCGGCTGTTTCAGCCATTTTCTATAAAGGCAGCAATGATTGGCGAATCGGCGGCGCGCCGGACATGGACAATATGATTAAAGGCGTCGGCGGATTGACGAATTACGCAGATTCCGAAGACGGCATGGACCTGACTGTCGGTTTCGTGAGCGTGGGTTATCCCATGGGAGCGCATTTTTTCAGCGCAGGTCTGGGCATCATTAACGCAGATTGGAAGGGCATTTCAACCAACATGAAGGAAACGAAGGGCACGGCTTATCAGGCTTCGCTCATGTACTACTACAACCTTTCCAAGCGCACGCAACTTTATTCGGGCGTCTCATATTCTGACGGCGACAAGCTGCTCGATACGGTTGACCGCTTCAATCAGATCTTCGGAACGGTCGGTCTGCAGCACCGCTTCTAATTGTTTTTTGCGGGAGAGAGCCAAGGCGCTTTTGCGGTGTTTGGCTCTTTCGCCTTAGAAACCTTGGGAGGGAAGGCTGCGCATAAAAAGGCGTTGACGGTTTAAAGGGACTGATGAGATTTCAGAGCATTTCGTCATTTCCGAGCATGATCTTTGAGCCGCCAACGCCGTTATCTTTCACGAACTGGGCTGATGCACCGCAGCGATGCATCAGCCCATTTTTCATACAGCAATCTGCTTTAAGCTGCCCGGCGCTTCCATTTGAGCAGGAAGGCCGAGTTGATAATGACAAGCACCGAGCCGGCATTGTGCACCAGTGCGCCGAAGACCGGATTGAGAATGCCCAGCATCGCCAGAATGATCGCGATGAAGTTCAAAATCATCGAGAAACTCATGTTCACCTTGATGGTTGTCAGCATGCGCTTAGAGAGCGCAATGAGGTGCGGCAGCTCTTTGACATCGTCATCGACGAGCACAATGTCAGCAGCATCCACGGCAATGTCGCTCCCAATACCGCCCATGGCAACGCCGACATTGGCTTTCTTCAGAGCAGGGGCATCATTGATGCCGTCGCCGATCATGCAGACGTTTTCCAGACGCTTTTGATAGGTGCTGATCCAGTTCAATTTGTCTGCAGGACGGCAGTTGGCGTGTACGTCGCGAATGCCGAGTTCCCCGGCAATGGCTTGTGCGGCGCTGTGATGATCGCCGGTCAAGAGCACGGGCGAAACGTGGAGCCCTTCAAGAGCTCTAATCATTTGAGCCGCTTCATTTCGAACGGTATCGGCGAGCGCTGCGTAGCCGACCATTTTCTGATCGACGGCAATATAAACAATCGTGTGGCCTTGACTGAGATGCGTTTGAACAGCAGCTTCAGCTTCTTCGGGCACTGCACCGCCGTGTTCAGCAAGGAGCTCCCGGCTGCCGGCCAATACGGCATGACCATTAACTGAAGCACTGACGCCTCGGCCCGGCAGCATTTCAAAAGCTTCACACGGATCAATGGCGGCTCTGACATCGCTCTTAAAGCACCGCACTACCGCTTTGCCGAGCGGGTGTTCGGAGAATTGTTCTGCAGCAGCACAGACGGCATAAAGGTCATCCGCAGTGAAATCTGCAGAAATCGATTCAACATGCACCACTTTGGGCGCTCCGTAAGTGAGCGTCCCTGTTTTATCGAAAGTAATCTTGGTAACTGCAGCCAGGCGTTCAAGCGCGTCGCCTTCACGGACGAGAAAACCGTGTTTCGTTGCGTTCCCAATGGCAGCCATGATGGCCGTCGGCGTCGCCAGAACCAATGCGCAAGGACAAAAAACGACGAGAATCGTCACCGCTCGGATAATTTCGCCGGTGAAAAACCAAGTCAAAGCGGCAGAGGTTAGGGCGATGACGACGATCCAAGTGGCCCAGCGATCCGCAATACCGACAATCTTGGCTTTGCCGGCATCAGCCGACTGAACCAAACGAATCATGCGCTGAATGGAGCTGTCTTCGCCCACTTTGGCAGCACGCATGTCAAAAGCACCGAATTGATTGACTGTACCGCTCGAGACTTCGTCGCCGGGCTCTTTGTCAACAGGAAGCGATTCACCGGTCATAACGGCTTGGTTTACGGATGTATGACCGGAGATGATCACGCCGTCAACCGGAATCGTCTCCCCGGGCAGAACACGGAGGAGATCCCCCACTTTAACGGCTTCGGCCGGCACGATCTGCTCGTTCTCAGGGGTGATTAACCGAGCTTTCTGAGGTGAGAGATGCACGAGCTTTTCAATGCCGGCACGAGCTTTGGCAACTGTGAGTTCTTCGAGGAGGCTCCCGAGCTGCATAATGAACGCCACTTCGCCTGCAGCGAAATCTTCTCCAATGATGACCGAGGCGATTAGGGCAAGGGATACCAAAAGGTCCGCTTTGATATCGAATTTCGTAATGATGCCGATGAAGGCTTCGGTGACAATCGGCACGCCGCAGAGGATGATGGCTACCCAGGCAGCGGAGAAGGGAAGCGGAGCGTCAAAAAGACTTAATAAGAGGGCAACGCCCGAAATAATGAGAAAGGCGATGTCGCGTTTCATGCCGCCGAGCCCGAGAAGATATTCAAGGCCATCGACGAGTTTGCTGACGAAGTATTTCATGACTGCAGACGGATGTGGTTTACCGTGTTTTCGACCTCGTTTAGGCTGACCGAAAACCCGTTTCGATATACCCCCACGGGTATTCGTTTCGTACGCATGATACCTATAGGGGTACTGGTACGCAAGTGAAATCGAGCGGTTCCTATCTGCAAATCCGGCAGCTGCCAAAAAAAAAGCGGCAAATTGCCGCTCATTTCATCGGGAGGTTCGTCCGTCAAACCAACATGCCGTTAAGTCATGTTGGCGAAGCGTTCGACCGCCTTGGTAAAACTGTCAATGGTTCTGTCGGCATCACCATGTTCAATGCCGTCACGCACACAGTGTTTGATATGTCCCTCAAGAACAACGCGGCCGCAGCCGTGCAGTGCTGACTTGGCAGCATTGATTTGGGCGAGGACATCTTCGCAGGGGACATCTTCATCAATCATGCGGTCAATGGCCTGGACTTGACCCAGAATTTTTTTCAGGCGGCGATGCAGATTTTCTGCATCCATACACTGACGCATCGAAGCTCTCCGTTTTATTTGAAAAAAATGAAGCTGTATGAGCACCGTAAGGACGACAGTATAAATCTTCATACGGATGAGAAAATCGGATGAAATCTTCATTATTCAACATAACGTCTATTATGTTGAATAATATTTTGACCAAATCACATGTATTGAGCACCTGCCGAAAACTGCATGTATGAATACGAGTTAGCTTGGTGCGCAAACGGCGGCGCGCCTTGCGCATCGTATAAACTTACGTTTTTTGCAGTTTGGATCAGTTCGCGCGGCTTATAGCGCAGAACTGAGGTGCTTCATCGTTGGGTTTCATACCGACTCCGCTGCTTCAAACACCTGCCGGCATCCGTATGGAATGACGGCAGGCATATGCGGGATGCGGATACCCTCGACATCCATCCTGCAGAAACAATTAAAAGGATACGGCATGGAACAACGACAAACCTGGAGCAGTCGTCTGACCTATATTCTGACCGTAGCGGGCGCTACGATTGGATTCGGCGCAACTTGGCGCTTCCCCTATCTCGTTGGTCAGAACGGCGGCGGTGCCTACGTCCTGATGTTCATTTTGGTGATGCTTTTTGTGGGCATTCCCATCATCCTCGTCGAAAATGTCATTGGCCGCCGCGGGCAGGCCAACAGTATCGACGCCTTTCTGCCTGATGGCTCTAAATACTCTCCGCTCTGGAAGTTCTTCGGCTACACAGGCATTCTGGGTGCATTCGGCATCTTGTCCTACTACATGCCGTTAGGCGGCTGGGTCATAACCTATATCTACCACCTGATCCTTGGACTTTTTGGCATAGAGGGCGGTCTTGACCTTTCCTCCCCAGTCACCAAAGAGCTGACGAGCACCTTCTACCACGCCAATATTGAGCAAGCCCCTCTCATGATCACCATCTGCACAGCCGTCTTTGTGCTGATCAACTGGGTGATTCTCCGCAAGGGCATTATCGCGGGCATTGAAAGATCGGTGAAATTCTTAATGCCGCTGCTTTTTCTCTGCCTCATCGTGATGGTTGCCCGCAATCTAACGCTTGACGGCGCTTGGGAAGGCGTTCGCTTTTATCTGATGCCCGACTTCAGCAAGCTTTCGGGCAAGCTCCTCCTTGACGTGCTCGGGCAGGTGTTCTTTGCACTCTCCCTTGGTTTCGGCGTCATGATCACCCTTTCGAGTCATCTCAAGAAAGATGAAAGCATGGTGAAGACCGCCGTCATTACCGGCATCATCAACACGCTGATCGCCATTCTGGCTGGCTTCATGATTTTCCCGTCGCTTTTCAGCGCCGGCCTGAGCCCGGATTCCGGTCCTTCGCTCGTCTTTAAGACGCTTCCCATTGCCTTCTCGCACATGGCTTTTGGGAATTTCTTCGCTATTGTGTTCTTCCTGCTGCTCGTCGTTGCCGCCCTGACTACCTCCATTACCATCTATCAGGTCATCATCTCGGTGCTGCATGAAAAGTTCGGCTTCCTCTACGTCAATGCCATCAACACTGCATTGATCTTCACTTTCATCTTCGGCAACCTTCCCTGCATTCTGAGCGACGGACCGCTCGCCGATGTTCGAATACTGAATCGCTCCGTCTTCGATGCCTATGACTTCATTTCCGGCAACATCTGTTTTGTCGTGACAGCACTCGGCGCTGCGGTTTATGTCGGCTGGGTCATGAAGAATCGGGCGCTCGATGAAATTACCAACGGCGGGAAGCTCCATGGTTCCGTTTACAATATTTGGTACCAGTTTGTCCGCTTTGTGATTCCGGTGGTCATTCTTGCGATCTTCATTTACGGCTTGATTCCGCTCTTCTCATAAAGAGATTGGGACCCGCGCTGCTGATGAAGCATGCAGCTTGTTCCTTAACAGCTTCTCAGAGCTCGTTTGCTTTGCGGCAGACGAGCTCTTTAGTTTGTAATGCCGGGAGCGCATAGCGGATGGTGAAAGAGCTGGGCACATTTGCGGCATGCGGGCATAGAGCCATTCTGTGCATTAAGTCGTTGCATTTCTCATGAACTTAGGCACTACGCCTTAGCTCATCAGCAGATATGATTCTGCGCCAGCCGAACAGCTGTTCCAATGATCAAAACAAACATTGCGCCGCGAGCCTATGCCCTTAAGCGGCCGCTGAAGACCATGACCCCGATGACCGCCGCCAGCCGCCCCAAATTATGGAGAAACGACATTACAGGACTGCGCGCGTTGGCGGTTCTGCCTGTACTGATCTTCCACGCTTTTCCGTCTCTGATACCCGGGGGCTTCTTTGGTGTGGATGTCTTTTTTGTCATCTCCGGCTATCTGATTTCCGGAATCATTTTCCGCGGCATAGCGAGCAGCTCATTTAGCTACCTTGAGTTCTATGAGAAGCGCATCAAGCGCATTATTCCCAACCTCATTTTGCTGCTCACTTTTGTGGCTGCAGCGGGCTGGTTCATTCTTCTCCCAGATGAATATGCCAATTTGGGGATGCACATTGATGCAAGCACTCTCTTCATTCAAAATTTCCAGCTTCTCAGTGAAATTGGCTATTTCACGGAAGATGCACTTCGCAAACCCCTGCTCCACCTTTGGAGCCTGGCCATTGAAGAACAGTTCTACATTGTTTTTCCGCTCATCTGTACGCTGATCTGGCGCTTAAGCCGTTCTGTGAAGATGATTGGCATCGCTGCTGCTCTCATTGCATTGGGTTCACTCGCAGCCTGCCTCTCCTCTTCGGATCGCAATTTTGCCTTCTACTTCCCATTGACTCGCTTTTGGGAATTAGGTGCCGGCATTCTTTTGTCTTATTCTGAAACCTTCATTGGGTTCAGTACGTCGCATTTTTCCCAAAATGTCCGCAATGGGCTGTCCATCGCCGGCATCCTGATGATCGTCCTTCCGATGGCGTTCGTTACTGAGAGCGCAGCGCATCCCGGACTTATCACGCTGATTCCGGTTCTCGGTGCTGTTCTGATCATCGCGGCTGAACCCGATGCCTTTTTCAACCGTACGCTTCTTTGCTGGCGTCCGATGACCTTTGTCGGGCTGATCAGCTATTCACTTTATCTCTGGCACTGGCCGCTCTTGGCTTATCTCTTTATCGCCGTGCCGGATGCAACGCCCTCCGTATTGATTGCCGCATTGGCGCTGAGTTTTGTCATTGCCGCGCTCGTATATTTTTATGTCGAAAATCCTATTCGCCGATGCCGCAATTCCGGCAAAGCCGTTCTTCTTCTATTGGCTGGCTTAGTCTTAATGCTGGCACTCGGAGAGACTATTCGCCAAACTGACGGATTCCCTCAGCGCCCGCTTAAATTTGAGGACAAGGTGATCTCTGTTCGTGCAGAGAATGAATGGGATGGCTTTGAAAAGGCCCCCAGATTCAAATATGAGGGCGTGGATATTGCCACCCCCAACCCCAATGCATTCCCGTCATTGATTTTCATTGGCGACTCTCATATGGCGCAGTACTATCTGCGCGCTCAGCGGCTTAGTGAACGCGAGCATGTCAACTTCGGCATGATTGCCAAAGCCGGATGGTTCCTTTTCAATGACCAACGCATGGGGGACTATGCCCGTGCAGTGAAGGCGATTGTTGCAGACAAGCGTGTACACACGCTCGTCATCGGCAGCATGTGGGGCGGAAAAATTAAAGAGGAAGAGTTTTACCAGGTGGCCGCAACGGTCCGTCCGCTGCTCGAGACCCGGAAAGACCTGAAGGTCTATGTAATGCTGGATTACCCTTGGACGCCAAATGTCGGCGGCCAGCAAGGCATCTACGATCCTTTGAAGCACGTCAACCGTATTACGGGCGACGCTGTCGGTATGGTGCAGCCATTCCCAGCAGCCGATGACTGGAAGCGCGGCAATGAAGAAATCCAAAGAATTCTTGGTGACGCTGCTGAATATATAGACCCCACCCCTATTGTCTGCCCAGGTCAGAAATGCAATCTGCAGGCTTGGTATCGGGATGACGATCACCTGCAGCCCAAACGCATCGAAGCCGACGGCATCTGGGTAGACCGCATCTTTGAGCATGCTGCGGCTGCCGAATCCAAAGAGCGGAGCCGATGATTCAGGTCGAAGGCTGTGCGGCCATCTTTTGAATCGATGAGAATCAGCAAAAATCAAAGGAACCTCTTAGGGCTTGAGTGTTCACATACTTTGACGGAACGCAGACTCATTCGTTCTGCGTTCCGTCCAATTCTGCAGAAGCTTGAGGAGCTGCGGCCTGCCATAGAACCGCTTCTCATCAAACCTTCAATTCATCAGAAATTGCAGGCATCCAAGCGGCAGTCTCAACCCCGTGCCGCCCGATCGGGCTGTCGAAGGGGCTTAAGACCGGATTTTGATTAGCCAACAATCCTGCATTAATGCGCTAAGCACAAACCCTGATTAGGCGATGCCAAAATGAAAGCGCCATGAAATGGCGCATAACACATCAATCGTTTACTCCATTCAACACGATAAAGAGTCACGTTAATTTATTGGTTTACCGATTAAAGATGTACAACGCTTGATTTTTAACAAAGGTGCGTAGGTAAGTAAACGTTAACTAATTTACGAATCTAAACATACAAAGTTCTTTCCGTATAATCGATAACAATTCTCGTTCTAATTCTCAACGAAAGGACCTTGCTAATGAAGCCCTTCCGCCTTACCCGCCGTGCGCTTGGCAGCGCTGTCTGCATGACGCTCCTCGCTGGTACTGTTCTTTTTACTTCGCCGACGCCTGTTCACGCAGCAGCTCAGGGTAAAGACACTCTGGTATTCGTCAATTACCGTGATCTTCGCGATCTGAATCCGCACCTCTATGCCGGCGAAATGTTCGCTCAGGAAATGGTGTTTGAAGGGCTCGTCACCCTTGGCAATGACGGCAAGTATCACGGAGCAGTAGCCGAAAGCTGGGACATCTCGCCCGACGGCCGCGTGTACACCTTCAAAATTCGCCCGAATCTGAAGTTCACCGACGGCCACGTGCTTGACGCCTATGCTGTCAAGGCGAACTTTGATGCGCTGATTGACAACAAAACGCGTCACTCCTGGCTTGAAATGATGCGTCTTCTTGAAGGCGTAGAAGCGCCGGATGCCAACACGTTCGTTATTAAGATGAAGGAAGCCTACTACCCGATGCTCACGGAGCTTGCGGTTACACGCCCCTTTGCTTTTGTTTCGCCCAACGTCATGAAGGACGGCAAGACCAAGAACGGTCTTACCGCCTTTATCGGTTCCGGTCCCTATGTGCTGAAGGAGCATGTGGTTGACGAATACTCCGTCTTTGAAGCCAATCCGGACTACTGGGGCAAAAAACCCGCCATTAAGCGCATCGTCGTGAAGGTCATTCCAGACAATCAGACGCGTATTCTGGCGCTGGAAAAAGGCGAAATCGACCTCATCTGGGGCAAGAACATGATCGATGCTGACGCGCTCAACAAGTACCGCGACAGCAAGAAGTTCTCGATTGCCGTTTCTTCGCCCACTTCACCCCGTCAGATCATTCTCAATACCACCAACGATATCCTCAAGGACAAGAAGATCCGCACGGCCATTCAGCATGCGACGAACAAGTCGGTGATCTCACAGGGCGTCTTCCACGGCTTTGAGCCGGGCGCTGACACGCTCTATTCGACTTCGATTCCGTACTGCGATATCGATCTGAAGCCCTATAAGTACGACATGAAGGAAGCGGCCAAACTGATTGAAGAAGCCGGCTACAAGCGTGACGGCAAGCGCGCGCCTGCCGTCAAAGACGGGAAGCCCTTGGCGCTTGGGCTGCTTTACAACTCCAATTCTGTTTCTGAAAAGACGATTGCTGAATACCTCCAGAGCGAATTCGGCAAGCTCGGCATGCAGATCTCAATCCGCGGCGAAGAAGAACAGTCCTATCGCGACAACATGAAGAACGGCAAGTTCGACATGGTCTTCAATATCTGCTGGGGAACGCCCTATGATCCGCAGTCTTCGCTCGCTGCAATGCGTCAGCGTGTCTACGGCGACTATGAGGCTCAGCTCGGTCTCCCTGACAAGCATGAAATCGACGCAGCCATCACCAAGATCCTGACGAGTACGGATGAAAAAGAGCGCCGCGAACTCTATCGCTACGTGCTCACGCATTTGCACGAGGACGCGGTCTATCTGCCGATTTCATTCGAAACCAACAAAGCGCTTTTCAATGCTGAACTGGGCGGCGTCGGCTTCCTCTCGAACCAATACGAGATTCCTTTCGCCGACATGTATTGGAAGTAACCGCTTCTGATGCCGCAGGGGCTCGAACGCATGCATGCAGGGTCGAGCCCCTATTCGACTGCGCCGTTCCATTTATGGAAGTTTGGCGCCGGGGATTTGTCTTTCTATGCGCCAATACATCATCCGACGACTGTTGGCAACGATTCCGCTGCTCTTCGTCATCTCGTTTTTCTGCTTCATCTTTATCAATCTCATCCCGTCAGATCCGGCGGAAGTTGCGCTCCGCGTAAGACAGACGCCCGTCATTACGCCCGAAGCCATCGCGCAGGTCCGTGCGGAATTGGGCCTGGACCGGCCGTTTTTCGCGCGTTATGTCGACTGGGTTTGGAATTGCCTTCAGGGCGATTTCGGCGTGAGCTACACCAATCCGTCCCGCACAGTGCTGGGCGAACTCGGCCGCTGTCTGCCGGCCACCCTGTCACTTGCGGGCCTTTCCTTGGTCTATGTGATCGTGCTGAGCCTCCCCATCGGCTTTCTTTCTGCCGTCTATAAAGACAGCTGGTTTGACCGCATCATGCGCGGCATCGTCTTTGCGACAACGGCCATGCCCGCTTACTGGGTGGGTCTGCTCCTCATCTGGTTCGTCTCCATCAAGCTCGATTTGCTGCCGACGAGCGGCTCGGGCACTTTTGCCCATTTGATCCTGCCTGCCTTTACGGTGGCGCTAACCTACATTTCGACCTATATCCGCCTGATCCGCAACAACATGCTCGAAAACATGCGTGAAGACTATGTGCTTTACGCACGCGTCCGCGGACTCAAGGAAGGTTCGATTCTCGTCAAACACGTGCTCAAGAATTCGCTCCAGTCGTGCGTGACCGCCATCGGCATGTCGATTCCGCAGCTGATTGCCGGCACGATCGTTGTGGAAAACGTATTTGCCTGGCCCGGTCTCGGCAAACTCTGCATCACGTCGATCTTCAATCGCGACTACCCGGTCATTCAAGCCTATGTGCTCATGATGGGCGTGCTCTTCGTGATCTTCAACCTCCTCTTCGACATCATCCAGTGCGCGGTCGATCCGCGTCTGCGCAAACAGGAGACGGCCTGAAATGCTTAGAGTTTTTCTGCGCAATCCGGTCACGCAGTTCTGCCTGGTCGTGATTCTGCTTACGGTCTTTGCGGGCGTCTTCGCGCCATTGCTTGCGCCGCATGACCCGTATGAAAACAATATTCTGATGAAGTTCGCTTCACCTTCATGGGAATATCCGCTCGGCACCGATCAGCTCGGCCGCTGCGTTTTCTCACGCATGCTTTACGGTATTCGTCCAACCTTTTTCCTGTCGCTCCTCACCATGGCCGGCACGATTGGGCTGGGACTGCTGATGGGGGTTTTGGCAGGCTACTTCCGCGGACCGATTGATGAATTCATCATGCGCGTGGTCGACGTGATGCTCTCCTTCCCGTCGCAAATCATGATTCTCGCCGTGGTGGCGCTCATGGGCGTGAACATTGAGAACGTCATCATCGCCAATATCTTCATCAAATGGGCTTGGTACGCCCGAATGATCCGAACGGCCGTCGTGAAGTACACCGAATCGAACTTTATTCTGTACTCCAAGTCCATCGGTTCTGGGAATTACTTCATTCTCACGCATCACATGCTGCCCTGCATTGCTGCCGAACTTGCCGTTCTCGCGAGTCTCGACACGGGCTGGGCCATTCTGAACATCTCCACGCTCTCCTTCCTCGGTCTCGGCGTTCAGGCACCGATGCCGGAATGGGGCGCGATGCTCAACGAAGCCAAGAACGTCATGATCTCCAATCCCGAACAGATGCTCGTTCCGGGCATTGCCGTCGTCGTGCTCGTCGGCGCCTTCAACCTCTTGGGCGACAGCCTTCGCGACGCCCTTGATCCCAAGGAGGTTCGTCTCTGATGTCTCAGCAGTCTGTTCTTGACGTACAGGATCTGTACGTCACCTTCCATCAAGATAAGAAGTCCGCCGAACTCGTCAAAGGCGTCAGTTTTTCCGTAGCGCCCGGGGAGTGTCTCGGCATTCTCGGCGAATCGGGCTCAGGCAAATCCATGACCGCCAAGGCCATGCTGTGACTTCTCGACCGTTCGTTTGAAGTTCGCGGCAAGGTGTTCTTTCAGGGAGAAAGCCTTCTGGAGAAAGATGCCGATGCACTGCGCCGTCTTCGCGGCTCACGGATCTGCATGGTGCTCCAGAACCCCATGAGCTGCTTTGATCCGCTCTACCGCATCGGCGCTCAGATGGCAGAAACCTTTGAGGAACATACGGACTGGAGCAGCGCCGAAATTCGGACCAAATCGATCGAAGTGCTTAAACTCATGAAGATCCGTGACCCGGAGGATGTGCTGCGCAAATATCCGCATCAGATGTCGGGCGGCATGCTCCAGCGCGTGATGATCGGTCTCGCGCTTGCTCTGAAGCCGTCCCTCATCATCTGCGACGAGCCGACAACGGCCATCGATTCCATCAGTCAGTACGCCATCATGCAGGAGTTTCTGCGCATTAAAACGTCCCGCAGTGCTGCGATGATCTTCATCTCGCATGATCTCGGCGTGCTCTCGCTCATTTCGGACAAGCTCGTCGTCATGCATCGCGGCCTTGCCGTTGAGCGCGGTCTGCCCGAAGAAATCTTTGAGCATGCGAAGGACCCCTATACGCGCGAACTCATCGATCAGCATCTCTCAGTCATGTCGACCTTCAGCCGGGCTATTCGAGGAGAAAAAGTTCATGCTGCTTGAAGCAAAAGACATCCGCGTTTCATTCCGCAAGGAAAATCAGACGCGGCTCTTCGGCCGTGAACGTCAGGAAGTGCTCCACGGCCTTTCGATCGACCTCAAGGAAGGTGAATGCCTTGGCATCATCGGCGAATCGGGTTCGGGCAAATCAACTTTCGGACGTGTCCTCTGCGGACTGCTTGCGCCCGACTCCGGCACGGTTCGTCTCGACGGGCTCGATCTCTACGGCCGCCCGCCGCGTGTCGACAAAGCGCGCATTCAGTCGAGCATTTCCATTGTTTTTCAGGATTACACCACTTCGGCCAATCCGCGCTTTCGCGTACAGGGCATTATTGGGGAATCCTTCCGCGCCCTGCGCCTGAATCTCTGGACCACCCACCCGCTGTCAAGCGGTCTACCGCTGTTTTTGATT
>OWIA01000634.1_pt1 | contig 13571 bp, 7 predicted proteins | sample 1732881 | NCBI WGS metagenome assembly OWIA01 (sample SAMN05065764, study PRJEB22554) | human gut metagenome | biome: ENVO:2100002; feature: ENVO:00000062; material: ENVO:00002003 | host: Homo sapiens | place: USA
TCGATATGGATATTGCTCCCAAAAATATCGTGACTTCCGAGTCGTTGCTTTCCAATGAGTCTGGTATGGACATCTATATGGCACGTTTGTATAGCAATATGCCATGGGAAGACTTTAAATACCTCTCACAATGGGGGGTGAACTTTAATGGTTGGTTGAATGCCATGGGTATTGACGGTACTGGTGAAGCCATGAACAGGGACGGTATTTGCTGTGCGTTTACCGGTGAAGACAATGCTTACTGGGGCAAGGCTTTTGAATTGTTGCGCGATGCCAACTTCCTGCTTGAGAACCTGCCGAAATATCAGAGTTCCTATGCAGAAATTACTTACAACCACTATTTGGGCGAAGCCTATTATGTGCGTGCCACAGTTTTCTATGCCATGGCCCGTCGTTTTGGAGGTATCCCTTTGGTGACAAAAGTCATCCAGTATCCTGGAGACGGAAATTTGGAGGTTCCCCGTGCCAGTGAGGAAGAAACATGGAACCAGGTTTTGGCAGATTATGACAAGGCCATTGAATTGATGATGTCTAGTAGCCCCAAGAGTGGTTACAGTAATAAGTATGTAGCATTGGCTTTCAAGTCAGAAGCAATGCTCTATGCCGGTAGTGTAGCTAAGTATAATGAAACGGTAACTGGACGTTTGACCGGTTTGGGTACCAAGACGGGAGTACGCGTGATCGGATTCGATGAGGACCGCTGGCAAGAGGCTTCCAAGAAGTATTTCACTGAAGCCTACAAAGCCGCTTCCGAGGTGATTAAAAGCGGTGTATACTCACTTTACAAGAAGAAATGGGCCGCTAATGATCCGGAAGCACAATATCAAAATATGGTGGATATGTTCTCCGATCTTAGCAATAATCCTGAGAACATCTATGTGAAGGAGTACGTTTACCCCACCAGTACTCATGCTTACGATTCTTACAACTTACCGCTCACCTTTAAGGCTCCGCTGAACTGTGGTGTTTGCCCGACAGCCGACTTTGTTGAGTTGTTTGATGGTTTCGACCGTTATCCCGACGGTACCTTGAAGGTGACGACAGGCAATTCTTGTACCGAAGGTAATTACGTTATGTATGATAGTCCCATGGACTATTACAAGAATGCTGAACCTAGATTGCGTGCTTACGTCATCTTCCCTGGTGATGTGTTTAAGGGTAAGGAAATTGAAATTTATGCCGGTGTTTATACGGGGGCCGCGCCTGTCAAACCGCTTCTTAGTGACTATTCGTATGGTGCTGCCACTACCAAGTACAATCATCTGAGTGCTTATAAAGAGAAGCCCAAAACGCTTTATCTCAGTCCGAAACCTGAAGATCAGCAGGAAATTGTAACCCTGCCTGATGGCTCTACGATGAAGGCTGCTGGCCAGAACGGTCCTTTCTATGAAGATGGTGGAAGTGCTATGACCGGTTTGCTGGCACGTAAATGGTTGAACCCTGATCCTGCATTTGTTCCTCGGGAAGGCAATAGTGCACAACCTTTTATTTTGATGCGTTATGCCGAAGTGCTGCTGAATGCAGCCGAGGCTGCTGTGGAACTTTCGTTAGCGGGCGTCTCTTCTCCTGATGGTACAGATATGTTGAGTGTGGCAACGAAAGCCATCAATGATATTCGTGAGCGTGCCGGTGCCCGGTTGTTGACTGCCTCGTTGACTGGTACAACAGACAGCCGTGATATCGTCCGCAAGGAACGTCGCAAGGAGTTGGCCTTCGAACATAAGACCAAATGGGACTTGCGTCGCTGGCGTGTGAATCACTATGAAGGTCGCGATGGATTCTGGGGTGAGCAACGCAATAAGGACCGTTTCAGCAACACGACTCGTTATCGTTTCCGTGGTATCTATCCGTTCTATTCGACGGCGACCGGCAAGTGGTTCTTTGATGTTTGTTTCAACTATACGACTGCCGGTGACAAGGACTTCGGTTACACTCCGGTGGACTATTATTTCTCGATTCCGGGTGGTGAGGTTTCTAAGAGTCCTGTGATTGACCAGCAGCCTAATCGATAAAACTCAATAATTAAAAAACTTAAAACGTATGAAAAAGACAATATTTTATAGCTTATTCAGCGCCTTGTTCATGTTAACCTCATGCAGCATGTTCGAAATAGACAACTATGAGGAACCGGCAGAAACAATTTGGGGCGAAGTGGTAGATGAAGCAACTGGTAAGCGTGTATTGACCGACCAGGGCAGTGAGGGTATCCGTGTCCGTCTGACCGAATTGAGTTGGGGTGACAATGTGCAACATAATCCCGATTTTTACTGTATGATGGACGGTACATTCCAGAACACGAAGCTCTTCAAAGGTGAGTATAATGTCCGTATCGACGGCCCGTTCATTCCATTAGTGCGTGAAAATACAGACGGTACCTTGCTCCATGATGGTTCCGTCAATACTGAAATCAGTGGTACGACGAAAGTGAAATTTGAAGTACAGCCCTTTCTGAACGTTGAGTTTGTAGGTGATCCGCAGGTGAGCAATGGGGTCATCAAGGCACAAGTACGCGTGACACGCGGTGTGTCGGATGAAGTTTTCCGTGAAAAAATCCAGCCGATGGGCAATTGGAAAGACGAATACTTGAATGTAACTGACATCCAGTTCTTCGTCAGCTACTCAAACACAGTAGGCTACCGGGCACGCGACGAGCGTTGGTCGAGCAGCATCAGCTATGAAGGTAAGAGTTTCGAAGATTTACTGGGTAAGGAAGTTATTGTCCAGTCTAACGGCAGTATACCTTCGGGCCGCAAAGTGTTTGTACGCGCTGCCGCACGTATTAACTACGACACACCTGTAGGTAGCGGCACACGCCGTTGGAACTACAGTGAGCCGGTAGAAGTACTTATTCCGTAGCTTGATGGCATACAGCCGAGGCTTTGCTGCTATAGTGCCAAAGCCTCGGCTGTTGAGCAATCTTTTGCCATTATAGTGGTAAGGACAATGATTAATACCATAAAAACAAGAAACCAATATGAAGCAAAAACATTTTTTGATAAGTTTGGCTGTCTTGGCAATAGGCATCTCTGTAGATGCTCAGACCAAGGACAATGTTAAAACCACTTTTCAAACCTCACGCGAGTGGAAGCCTTCTATAGACAATAGGGCCGATGCGGTGATGGTGTATGGAGTAGGGGGAAATCCTTCGGATAAATCACGCAAACTATCTTTTGAGGAACGGGTGAAGTCCTGGAAAGAGCGTGGATATATCATACACTTTATGACCGGTATTGCTTGGGGTGAATATCAGGACTATTTTACCGGACAATGGGACGGGAAATGGCATTTGGATGAGGGACAAGTCACACAGACTGGAGATACGATATGGCACGGTCACATGGTGCCCTATATCGTACCGTCGGAGAATTTTTTAAGTTATCTGAAAGAGAGACATGTGAAGAGGGTAATCGACGCCGGTGTGGATGCCATCTTCATGGAAGAGCCTGAATTTTGGGCAAGAGCCGGTTACAGTGATTCTTTTAAGGAGGAATGGAAAAAATACTATGGCTTCGAGTGGAGACCGCAACACGAGTCTCCGGAAAATACTTACTTGTCGAGCAAACTCAAGTATTACTTGTACTATCGTGCACTGAATGAAGTTTTCACCTTTGCCAAAGAATATGGTAAAAGCAAAGGGATGGACGTGAAGTGCTACGTTCCCACCCACTCGCTGGTGAACTATTCGCAATGGCAGATTGTCAGTCCAGAAGCAAGCCTTGCCTCACTTCCTTGTGTGGACGGTTACATTGCTCAGGTGTGGACCGGAACTTCGCGTGAGCCGAATTTCTTTGACGGTCGCAAACGTGAGCGTGTGTTCGAGACTGCCTATCTGGAGTATGGCTCTATGGAGTCAATGACTGCTCCTACTGGTCGCAAGATGTTCTTTCTGACCGACCCTATCGAAGACTGGCCGCGTGACTGGGCAGATTATAAGAAAAACTATCAGGCTACCTTTACTGCACAATTACTCTATCCCAATATAGCCGATTACGAAGTGATGCCTTGGCCGGAACGTATCTACGAAGGACTATATCGGACAAGTGCCAATAGCGACAAGAAAGAACGTATTCCCCGTTTCTATTCCACACAGATGCAGGTGATGATTAATGCCTTGAACCGTATGCCTCTGACTGATAAAGAACTGACCGGAAGCAAAGGATTCAGCGTACTGATGGCAAACTCCTTGATGTTCCAGCGTTTCCCTACGCACAACGGATATGAAGACCCACAATTGGCGAATTTCTACGGTCAGGCGTTGCCTTTGCTCAAACGAGGGGTACCCGTCAAGACCGTCCACATTGAGAACCTCGGCTATAAGGAAGCGCTGGCTGACACAAAAGTGTTGTTGATGACTTATGCGAACATGAAACCGCTTGAGCCTGAAGCGCACAGCCACATAGCCGATTGGGTGAAGAAAGGGGGAGTATTGATTTATAGTGGAACGGACAACGACCCTTTCCAGAATGTAAGGGAATGGTGGAATACCAACGGGCATAACTATGCTACCCCTTCCGCACATCTTTTTGAGCAGATGGGGCTTCCTGCCTGGCCGAATCAGGGAGAATATAGTTACGGTAAGGGAACTGTATGTGTTATTCGTACCGATCCTAAAGATTATGTCCTGCATGAGGGTGGTGACAAATATTTTTTGTATCTTGCGGCCCGGATGTACGAGCAGAACGCGAAAGCGGGAAAGCTGGAGTTCAAAAACAACTTCTATCTGCAAAGGGGAGATTACGACTTGGCTGCTGTGCTTGAAGAGAGTGTGAGCGACGAGCCGTTTACTGTGGAAGGATGTTTGATTGACCTTTTTGATCCCAAATTACCGATATACACTTCCAAGCGGATAAATCCGGGTGAGCAAGCCTTGTTGCTGAATGTAGAACGTGTAGCCGGTAAGAAGAAGCCTCAAGTGCTGGCTTCGGCAAGTCGCGAAGAACAGGAAGAACGCGGAAAAGGCTGGTATTCCTATGTGGCGAAAAGTCCTGCCGAGACTTCAAACGTATCGCGGGTACTGTTGCCGAGTTGTCCTAAGAGTGTGACAGTCGATGGCAAAGAAGTATTCGATACCAAGCGTTGGCATGCAGCAAGTCATACCTATTTGATAGAGTTTGAGAATAATCCTGACGGAGTGTCGGTGAAGTTTTGCTGGTAATCTCAGACCTTTTATTTTTTAGCATTTAACAACATAAACAATTATATTATATAAACGATATGAGAAAAAAGCTTTTATACCCCTTGTTGGCATCATGCCTTTTTGCGTGCAGTGACAAGGATACGTCTTATGAAGTCGTCAAGAATGACTTGAGAGCTCCAGCCTACCCGCTTGTTACCATCGACCCTTATGCCAGTGCATGGTCCATGAGCGATAACCTTTATGACAGCCCCGTTCGCCATTGGACGGGTAAGGATTTCCCTCTGATTGGCGTGGTGAAGGTAGACGGTGTTTCCTACCGTTTTATGGGGACTGAAGAATTGGAGATGAATGCAATCGTGCCCACCTCTCAGCAAGGGGAGTGGACTGGACGGTATATCACAGACAAGCCCGCTGGCGACTGGACATCTGCCGATTACAATGATTCCGGATGGAAGTCGGACCGTGGTGCCTTTGGTACCAAAGAAAATGAGCCTACAGCCAAGACCCAATGGGGAACCCGCAATATCTGGGTGCGCCGTACGGTAAATATCGACCGCGATTTGACCGGCATACCTGTCTATCTGGAATTCTCCAATGATGATGATGCCGTATTCTATATCAACGGAGTGAAGATACACAGTACGGGAACCACATGCAATAAGAACAAGGTCGTGAAACTTTCCGATGAGGCTTTGGCTGCTTTGAAACAAGGAGACAACATCATTGCCGCCGAGTGTATCAATCCGGTCGGCAACGGTCTGCTCGACTTCGGCCTGCAGATTCCGAAACATCAGGAAACCGTGTTTGGCAACACAGCTGTGCAGACCTCTGCTGACGTGCAGCCCATGCAGACACACTACGCTTTTACCTGTGGTGATGTCGACTTGAAAGTCACTTTCACGGCACCTCTTTTCATGGAAGACCTGAAGCTGTTGAGCCGCCCCGTGAATTACCTTACTTACAGTGTTGCTGCCCGTGATGGCAAGGAACACGATGTGGAGGTGTACTTTGAGGCCTCGCCGCGCTGGGCGCTCGACCAGCCTTACCAGCAATCTGCAAGCGAGGGATATGAAGCTGACGGGCTGCTTTACTTGAAGAGCGGAAGCAAAGAGCAGAATATCCTGGCTAAGCAGGGCGATGACCTTCGCATTGACTGGGGATATTTCTACATGGTTTCCGGTAAAGAAAACACAGCATACAGCATCGGCAACAGTACCGAACTGCGCAAGAACTTCGTGAACGGCACCTTTAATTCAGCTTCGCTTGCGGGTGAGGACAGCAACGGGAATATGGCCTTGGTGCGTGACTATGGTAAAGTGAGGAAGGTTACCGACAAGATAATGCTGGGATATGACGACATCTATTCCATCCAATACTTCGGTACAAACTTGCGTTCTTACTGGAACTCGAGAGGCGACCGTACCATCGAGTCGGAAATGCTGGCCGCCTACAATGAGTATGACGAGTTGCTGGCACGCTGCTATGCCTTCGATAAAAAGTTAATGGAGGATGCTTCTGCCGTAGGCGGCAAGGAATATGCCGAACTCTGCGCGTTGGCCTACCGTCAGTCCATTGCCGCCCACAAGCTGGTGGAAGCTCCCAACGGTGACCTTTTGTGGCTGTCGAAGGAAAACAACAGTAACGGCTGTATCAATACGGTGGACCTGACCTACCCCTCGGCTCCCCTCTATCTGATCTATAATCCTGAACTGGAGAAAGGCATGATGAACGGTATCTTCCATTATAGTGAAAGCGGCAAATGGACCAAGCCCTTCGCCGCCCATGATTTGGGTACCTATCCTCTTGCCAACGGACAGGTTTACGGAGGCGATATGCCGGTTGAGGAGAGTGGAAACATGCTGATTCTTACGGCTGCCATTGCTGCCGTAGAAGGCAATGCCGACTATGCTGCCAAACATTGGGAAGTGCTCACCACCTGGACCGACTATCTGGTGGAAAAGGGACTCGATCCTGAGAACCAGCTCTGTACCGACGACTTCGCCGGACACTTTGCCCATAACACGAATCTTTCCATCAAGGCAATTTTAGGGGTGGCCTCTTATGGCCGGTTGGCCGAAATGCTCGGCAAGAAGGATGTTGCCGAAAGCTATACAACGAAGGCCCGTCAGATGGCGGCTGAGTGGGAACGTATGGCCAACGACGGCGACCATTATCGTCTGACCTTTGACAAGCCGGGTACCTGGAGCCAGAAGTACAACCTTGTCTGGGATAAATTGCTCGGACTGAACATCTTTGACACAAAAATTGCAGAAATGGAGATACCTTATTATCTGACGAAGCAGAATATTTATGGTTTGCCTCTGGACAGTCGTGAGACTTATACCAAGACCGACTGGATCATGTGGACTGCTACAATGGCTCCTGACCTGGCCACTTTCCGTGAATTCATCGTTCCTCTGCATAAGTTCATGAACGAAACGATAGACCGCGTGCCTATGTCCGACTGGGTGTTTACCGACAAGCCCAATTGGCGTGGCTTCAAGGCCCGCTCGGTAGTAGGCGGATATTACATGAAAATGCTTGAAGGCAAGCTGATTGGAAATAAACAATGACAGAATCTATTAAACGAATGAAAAGACTTTTTGCATGGGGAACCGCCCTCCTTCTTGTAGGCGGTATGCAGGCGGCCTTACTGCCGGTTGACGAGCCGATTACTCCTGTTGATTACGTCAGCACCTTGGTTGGCACGCAATCCAAGCATGCCCTTTCTACGGGCAACACTTATCCTGCTGTGGCAATGCCTTGGGGTATGAATTTCTGGACACCACAGACCGGTACTATGGGGGATGGATGGGCTTATACTTATGATGCCGACAAGATTCGCGGATTCAAGCAGACACACCAGCCCAGTCCGTGGATTAACGATTACGGACAGTTTGCCATTATGCCTATCACCGGAAAGGTGGCTTTCGACCAGGACGAGCGTGCCAGTTGGTTTTCTCATAAAGCCGAGACCGCCACTCCTTATTATTATAAAGTCTATCTTGCCGACCATGATGTGACGGCGGAGTTTGCTCCTACCGAGCGTGCCGCTGCCTTCCGTTTCACTTTCCCTGAAACGGAGGAAGCCTATGTGGTGGTCGATGCCATGGACAACGGTTCTTTTGTGAAAATCATTCCGGCTGAAAAGAAAATCATAGGCTACACCACCAAGAACAGTGGTGGTGTGCCAAGCAATTTCAAGAACTACTTTGTATTGCAGTTCGATAAGCCTTTTACTTATACTGCTGCCGTGAAGGACGGAAAGATTGCCCCCCGTACCACCGAGGCAAGTGCCAATCATGCCGGTGGCATCATCGGTTTTCATACCCTCCGTGGCGAGCAGGTGAATGTACGTGTGGCTTCCTCGTTCATCAGTCACGAGCAGGCCGAGTTGAACTTGAAGGAACTGGGTGACCGGACGCTTGAAGAGGTGGCGAAAGCCGGGCGTGACGAATGGAACCGGGTACTGGGCCGCATTGAAGTGCAGGATACCGACCTCGACCGTCTGCGTACTTTCTACTCTTGTTTCTACCGTTCTGTGCTTTTCCCGCGCAGTTTCTACGAGATAGATGCGCAAGGTCAGGTAATGCACTACAGCCCCTATAATGGTGAGGTGCTGCCCGGCTATATGTTTACCGACACCGGTTTTTGGGACACTTTCCGTTGTCTCTTCCCCTTTCTCAACCTGATGTATCCATCCATGAATGCCAAGATGCAGGAAGGATTGGCCAACACTTACAAGGAGAGCGGTTTCCTGCCCGAATGGGCCAGTCCGGGACACCGTGGTTGCATGGTGGGCAACAATTCCGCCTCTGTGGTGGCGGATGCCTGGCTGAAAGGTCTGCGTGGCTACGACATCGAGACATTATGGAATGCTGTGAAGAGCGGTACGGAGAATGTGCATCCCGAGGTTTCCTCTACCGGACGCCTGGGACATGAGTATTACAACAAGCTGGGTTATGTGCCCTATAATGTGGGTATCAACGAAAATGCAGCCCGTACGCTGGAGTATGCTTATGATGATTGGTGCATCTACCAGTTGGGACTTTCGCTCGGCAAGTCGAAGAAAGAACTGGCTCCTTTTGCCAAACGCGCGCTGAACTACCGGAATCTTTTCGACCCTGCCCATAAGTTGATGCGCGGCAAGAATGAAGACGGTACGTTCCAATCGCCTTTCAACCCCTTGAAGTGGGGTGACGCCTTCACCGAAGGAAACAGTTGGCATTATTCGTGGTCGGTTTTCCACGATCCGCAAGGACTCATTGACCTGATGGGTGGCAAGGACTCCTTCAACCAGATGATGGATTCCGTGTTTGTGTTGCCGCCTGTGTTCGACGAAAGTTATTATGGCAGTGTCATCCACGAAATTCGGGAGATGCAGATCATGAACATGGGCAACTACGCTCACGGCAACCAGCCCATACAGCACATGATTTACCTCTATAACTATTCCTCCCGGCCGTGGAAGGCGCAGTACTGGCTGCGTGAGGTTATGGAGCGTATGTACAGTGCCAATCCCGACGGCTATTGCGGTGATGAGGACAACGGCCAGACATCTGCTTGGTACGTGTTTTCAGCTTTGGGATTCTATCCCGTCTGTCCGGGTACAGATCAGTATGTGCTGGGTGCTCCTCTTTTCCGTTCTGTGCGTCTGCACTTGGAAAATGGCAAGACTGTGACGATTGAAGCTCCTGAGAATAGTCGTGCCAACCGCTACGTGCAGAAACTTACAGTGGATGGCGTTGACTATACACGCAACTTTCTGACACACGAGCAACTGACGAACGGCTCCTCGCTGCGCTTCACTATGGACAATGTGCCCAACAAACTGCGTGGGACAGGAGAGGAGGATGCTCCTTACTCCTTCTCGAAAACGCTTAAAAAGAAGAAGTGACCTCAAAGCCAAAACCATAGCAATTAATGATGAGGGTGTGCCGAATGTCTGACGGAGTGATAGCTGAAAAACGTTTTGACACACCCTCTCTCTCTTACGATAAATCACTGTTTGAAAACCCTATTTACCATGAAACTTAAGAAACTTACTATTTACTGCTTGGCATTGTTTTGCTCCTCTTCTTCTGTTTATGCGCAATCTGGTGAAGAAGTTCAAAAGAAACGTAGCGGCAATCCGATTTTTCCCGGTTGGTATGCCGACCCTGAGGGAGTAGTGCTGGACGGGAAGTTCTGGATTTATCCTACATATTCCGCTCCTTATGATGAACAGACTTTTATGGATGCCTATTCTTCGCCCGACTTGGTGCATTGGACCAAACATCCACGCGTGCTTTCAAAGGAAAATATCCCATGGTTGCGCCGTGCTTTGTGGGCGCCGGCTGTTATCGAGGCCAATGACCGCTATTATCTTTTCTTCGGAGGGAACGATATACAGAACAACTCTGAGATTGGCGGTATCGGTGTGGCTGTGGCAGACAATCCGGCAGGTCCTTTCAAAGATGTGCTGGGCAAGCCCCTGATTGATAAAATTGTGAATGGCGCACAGCCCATCGACCAGTTTGTGTTCCGTGATGACGATGGCACTTACTATATGTACTATGGCGGATGGGGGCATTGCAACATCGTGAAACTGTCTTCCGATTTACTTAGTGTCGTTCCTTTTGATGATGGCACAGTCTATAAAGAAGTGACTCCTCAGGACTATGTGGAAGGTCCTTTCATGTTGAAACGTAACGGAAAGTATTACTTCATGTGGTCGGAAGGCGGTTGGGGAAGTCCCGACTACCGTGTGGCCTATGCCATTGCCGACTCTCCTTTCGGGCCGTTCCATCGCGAGGGAATCATTCTTCAGCAGGATGCCGATGTGGCTACCGGTGCCGGACATCATTCAGTGGTGCGTGGAAAAGGTAAGGACGAATGGTACATCATTTACCACCGTCGCCCGTTGGGAGAAACGGCAGCAAACAGCCGTGCCACCTGCATTGACCGGATGTACTTTGACAAAAAAGGAAAGATAAAGCCGGTGCGCATGACTTTCGAGGGAGTGAAAGCTACCACCCCTCCACTTGACTAATAGCAATTTTCAATTCAAATTTATATAGAAGAAATATGAGTCTTAATTCCAAAAAGATTTGTTTCAGCCTTGTCCTGGCTGCGGCTGCCGGGATGGTTCAGGCTGTCAATAGTAGCTGCCTTCTTGCCAATGCGGGCTTTGTAGCCGTGCAGGATAATACGGTATCTGCCGGTAACTATACCTCTAACCGTCCTAAAGAGAAACAACGACTTTTCCGTTCCACTGCCGTGGAGAAAGAGATTGTCCGTGTACAGATGCTTTTGAAGAACCGCAAGCTTTCCTGGATGTTTGCCAACTGTTTTCCAAATACGCTGGATACTACTGTGCACTTCCGCAAGGGCAGCGATGGAAAGCCTGATACTTTTGTATATACGGGTGACATCCATGCTATGTGGTTGCGTGACTCAGGGGCGCAAGTATGGCCATATGTGCAGCTTGCCAATAACGACCCGAAACTGAAAGAGATGCTGGCCGGTGTTATTCTACGCCAGTTCAAATGTATCAATATCGACCCATATGCGAATGCTTACAACGATGGTGCGCTGCCCGATGGGCATTGGATGAGTGACCTTACTGACATGAAGCCCGAACTGCATGAACGTAAATGGGAAATCGACTCGCTTTGTTATCCTTTACGGTTGGCTTATCACTACTGGCAGGTGACGGGTGACACTTCGGTTTTCGGTGCTGAATGGCTGGAAGCCATCCGCAATATTTATACTACTTTTTGTCAGCAGCAGCGCAAAGAGGGTGCCGGTCCCTACAAATTTCAACGCAAGACGGAGCGTGCGCTCGATACGCTGAACAATGATGGTCTGGGTGCTCCTGTCCGTCCGGTGGGACTTATCGTGTCCTGCTTCCGCCCGTCGGACGATGCCACAACGCTTCAGTTCCTTGTGCCTTCCAACTTCTTTGCTGTCACTTCCTTGCGTAAGGCTGCCGAGATTCTGGAAACAGTGAACAAGGAGACTGCTTTGGCTGCCGATTGCCGTGCCTTGGCCGATGAGGTGGAAATGGCTTTGAAACGCTATGCAACCTACAATCATCCTGAATTTGGTACCATTTATGCTTTCGAGGTTGATGGTTTCGGTAATCATTTGCTGATGGACGATGCCAATGTGCCTAGCTTGCTTGCCATGCCCTATCTGGGAGATGTAGACGTCAATGACCCTATTTATCAGAATACCCGCCGTTTTGTGTGGAGCGACAGCAATCCTTATTTCTTCTGCGGCAAAGCCGGTGAAGGTATCGGCGGACCGCATATCGGCTATGACATGGTGTGGCCTATGAGCATTATGATGAAAGCTTTCACAAGCCGGGATGATGCCGAAATCAAAACTTGCATCAAGATGCTGATGGATACGGATGCCGGTACGGGCTTCATGCACGAGTCGTTCCATAAGGATGATGCAACTAACTTCACCCGCCCTTGGTTTGCTTGGCAGAACACCCTTTTCGGTGAGTTGATATTGAAGTTGGTTAATGAAGGGAAGGTGGATTTATTGAATAGCATTGATTAAGATATAACATGAAGAACTTATATACATGGGTGGCTGCCTTCCTTTTCGTGGCATTGGCAATTTCGGTTATGGCTTGTACTTCTGCCTCTTCTGCTGGTACGGTGACGGTGGTTGACCGGCCGGATATACATGCTGTCAATACTAATTATATGGGTTACCGTGCCCCGCTTCGTCCATTGAACTTTATAAAATTGCCAGTAGGCAACATCCGTCCCGAGGGGTGGGTAAGGAAATTTCTGGAGTTGCAGCGCGACGGCCTGACCGGACATTTAGGGGAAATCAGTGCTTGGTTGGAAAAGGATGACAACGCTTGGCTTACGACCGGTGGGGACCATGGTTGGGAGGAAGTTCCCTATTGGCTCAAAGGGTATAGCAGTTTGGCATATATTCTGAATGATCCGAAGATGATAGAAGAAACCAAATACTGGATCGAAGGCGTATTTGCCAGTCGCCAGCCGGACGGTTATTTCGGCCCGGTCAACGAACGCAATGGAAAACGCGAACTTTGGGCACAGATGATTATGCTCTGGTGCCTGCAATCTTATTACGAGTATTCTCAAGACCAGCGTGTCATAGACCTGATGACAAACTACTTTAGATGGCAGATGACGGTTCCCGACGACCGACTTCTGGAAGACTTTTGGGAGAATAGTCGTGGAGGCGATAATATCATTAGCATTTACTGGCTTTACAGTCATACGGGAGATGCTTTTTTGCTCGAATTGGCCGAAAAGATTCATCGCAATACTGCGGACTGGACTCAGTCGACCTCTTTGCCCAACTGGCACAACGTAAACATTGCCCAATGTTTCCGTGAGCCTGCTACTTATTATATGCAGACCGGTGATTCTGCCATGCTGAAAGCCTCTTATAATGTCCATCG
>OWIA01000654.1_pt1 | contig 13357 bp, 9 predicted proteins | sample 1732881 | NCBI WGS metagenome assembly OWIA01 (sample SAMN05065764, study PRJEB22554) | human gut metagenome | biome: ENVO:2100002; feature: ENVO:00000062; material: ENVO:00002003 | host: Homo sapiens | place: USA
GCGATATGCTTTAGATAATAATGTTCAGCGTCATGAGGTTCAGAGCTTTGTAGGAACTGTTGCAGGAACACCATCCAAGAAAGGAGTATTCATTACTACCTCTGATTATACTAAAGGTGCAATGGAGTATGTGGAAAGCCTTAACGGATCACCAACTATTATCCTGATAAATGGTCAGCAATTGACTGAATACATTTATGATTATGGCTTGGGATTGCAAACAGAGAAAGTCCTTAAAGTCATGAAAATGGATATGGACTATTGGGATGCAATGGATAATGCCTAATGGTATTGCGCTATGCAATTTTTCTATCCAACTTAATCTTACATACAGATTCGGTATGCGACATTTTACGTTCAATTGTAGATATTTCTGAGTCACGAAGAGTATGGGCAAACACCTTCTTTATAAATGTGGCAGTCTGTAAACGTGGCTTGCAGAAAGCCTTGCCTATATTCCATCCAAAGTGCATGATGTCAATGGTCTTTAACTGAGAATCAACCTTTATAGGCTCGACTTTAGGCAAAGAATCGGACAAGTAATATTCTGTCACATATCCACACAAGCGATTAAGTGCAGCTTCATCAAGATAGAGAACTAAGGTTTGTTTTGTGTAAGCAATGACCTTATCAAGTTTTTCTTGTGATGCTCGTTCTTTCTCAGCCATAGCATTTGCACGGGAAATCTCATATTCTGATGGTTGATTAAGCACCTCAATAGGGGTGTTGCTAATAGAGGCTGGAGGAACTTCCTCCATTGGAAGTTCTACCATGTCTTCATTGGATTCTGAAAACGAGAGAATAGAAACTTCTTCTGTGGTGTCAGATGTAGTTTCGGGTTCAGATTCAGAAACAATAGGTTCTGTATCTATGGCACTTTCAATAACTTCATGATGTTCTATTGGAATTTCAGTTACCACCGTTTTGTTGCGATAGCACTCAAATCTCATAAAGCACTTTTCTATTGTAGGTGAAAGAAGTTGTCTGAACACCATTTGCAGATTGAGATAGATGGCTCCCATGATAATGGAGCATACCACCAAAATAAGGAAGCTGCTGAACTCGTCCCAACCATAGTGTAGCGCAGTCTGACGCGCTAAAATACCAATGATGGCGATTGTCCCGAAAACAATCAGATTCAAGGTTATATGTTCTATCTTTTTCTGCTCCATAGTGATATGTATTAATCGTTTGTGCGCAAATATATATGTTTCTATGGATAGTTGATGCGTTTTAGTGGTAAGTGGCAACTTGTTGCGTCGATACCCCGGACAACCTGTGCCACTTTTTATAAATTGAAGCCCGAATTTGGTGCGATTTCAAATTCGGGCTTTTACTATCTACTTTGGATTAACAATAGAACTTGTCTCCTAAATGAACAAAGAATGATACGTTATTCTTTCGTGAGGATTGCACTTTGCTTGTTACCCATTTCCTGAATGCAGTCGAATGCCCGGTGTCAATCTGATAGGATAGGGCTATAACCATATCGAGATTATACACATCGGCATTGTTCCCATTCTCCAATTTGATGTACTTACAAACTTCGTGGCTCTTTAAAACATTAGCTTTCAAAATTCTCTTGATTGCTGCATGGACAGTTCCAGACGTTGTATAAAACAAGTCTGCAAGTTCCCAAGTGGTCATCCATACTTCGCCATCAGAAATATGGATGCCTTGTCCGTTGTTGAGTATGATTCCTCGTTTCATAATTATATTTATTTGAGTGATATTTTATTGGCTGTCTCTCGCTTTTTGGAATTGACCAAATCGACATAGATCTGAGTGGTGGATACGTTCTTATGCGTCAGCATCTTTGAAACGGTGTAAATATCTGTACCCAAGGATATTTGTATGACCGCATACGAATGTCTGAATCCGTGGAAGGTTATCGGTTTCGTTATTCCTGCCTTTTTGATCCAGCTTTTCAGCGGATAATTAATCATACTCCGTTTCAACTCCTTGAATACTTTGCCTGTTCCGGGTGTACCGCATAGTTCGTAGGCTTCATAACTGATGGGGAGTGTCGCTTCCGTTTGGGTTTTCTGTGTTCTGATACGCAAGCAATAGCCTTGGTCGGGAGCAATAGTAAAATCTTCCCATTGCAGGTTGAGAATATCACTGATGCGTAAGCCTGTCAGACAAGCGAATAGAGAAGCGGCTTTCAATACGGGTATGTCGCAAGGTGTGGCTGCGAGTTGTTTTACCTCGTCCAATGTCAGATACTCTTTCTTCACATCTCGTGGTTCAATCTTTTCAAGGTAGTCGTTGATGTTTTCACGAAACCATTTGTCCCGATAGGCAATCTTCAACAATCCTCTGAAAGTAGAGTAGTAGCCGGATGCCGAATTGAGGGATATGGGGCGGTTACTGTGTTTGAGCTGCTTGGCGTTCAACAGGTACTCACGGAACTTTTTGCATAAGTCCACATTCACATCGCCAAAGGTACATTGCCCCTTGACGAAATTGTGGAAATGCTGATAGACGAATTGCCATTTCTGGTCTTTGTTCCGGCACATCTTCTTGAAGTAGGCGAGGAAATCGGCTTTCTGTTTGGTCTTATCCAAGAAGCCAAACTCTTCATTGATGAGCGATTGTACCCGGATGCAGCGGATAGCCTCTGCCTTGTTCAACATATCGTTGTTGAACTCCCGTTCCATTTCGTTTTTTGGGTGGGCATAGATGTAGATGCCGAGGTATTCCCTGCGGCTCATCTGCATAGTTTCGGGGTTACGGACTGCCGGATAATAATCCAGATACAAGGAGATACGATTATTACGAATCGCTCTCTGACGAACTGTTACTTTTGTACACGTGTGTGACATACTTTTTAATATTTAGAGTTTTACATTTGTTTGATGCAAAGGAATACAGTGATTCAATGGTGGGTACATTCACCGAAAAATAACTTATTCAATCTTTGGGGCTGCAAGCAACTTATCCAGTTCAGGCTTGGAGATAAGCGTGTATTTACCTTTCTTGACCTTTGGGATATTATGGTACTTGGCATAATGATAGAGTTGATCACGGGTGAGATTGAACTTCTCCATCGCTTCGGCTACCGTATAATATTGAGGTTCTTCGGGAGTGGCAATTCCCTTGGCTATATCTACGTGCTTCTTGGAATAGTACACCATGATGCCCTCTTTCTTCTTGGGGATGGCATTCTTGGAAACGAAACAATAGATGGCAGATAGGGTCATGCCGAACTTCTCCTGCATTTCTTGGGTACTATACCATTCAGTAATATCAGGATTCGGGGCTTTCTTGGCAAAGTAAGCGTCTATATGCTTCTTACTCCAGTAGGTTTTGCCACGATTGAAAGTCCGGGGAATGTTGTTCTTCTTGGCTACTAAGAATATCCATGATTCGTTTACATGGTATTTCTCTTTCACTTCTGCTGTGGTGTAGAAGTCGGTGATGGGAATGGTGTCTTTAGGTTGTCGCTGTTCATAAGGACGAGCTTCTAACATTCGGTCAATATCTCCTTTACGGATAAAAGATAATCTACTGCTAATGCGGAATGCTTGCAGCTTTCCAGCATATACCATTTTATAGATGGCTTGTTTGCTCAGCCTTAATAAAGTTGCAGCTTCTTTGAATGACAGATATTCTTTGTCCTTAAAATCAGATATGGGTTGTTCTCTGATGACCGTTTGGACTTTGGTTTCTACTTCTTGTATTCTCTTTTGCCGAACAGTTTCCTTGTATGCAAGATTATTGCACCGATGAGAACAGAAACGTGTCGTTAGTTTCTGGGCATAGAATGTTGTGCCACACCATTCACATACCTTCTTGATTTTCATTTTACTTGTTGCCATATTCGTTACTTTTAGAGGTTTATTTCTCTTGTTATTTTTCCATTTTGTTCAACTATCGTAAATCATAGTCAACCATAGTCAACTTTCTCCACGACCTTTCCGACCTAAAATCGGAGAGTAACAAGCGAGCAACAAATGCGGTACAAAAATGAGCTGAAAAAGCCCTATAAACGATAACCATCGCTTATAAGGCTAAAAAGAAAGGCGCTCAAAATGAACGCCTTAATAATCGTTGATGATATATGCTAATCGTTGGTAATCACCACTTACTTGCCGATGCAATATATGTTGCGGATAGATAATGTATTGATAATCAGTATATGATTGTGCGTCAAAATAGCTTCGGGGGACAAACGGGGGACAAAAATATGCCGACCAAAAGAAAAAAAGAGCAAATATGAAATTCAATTTTGTACACTTCAAAATAAACCAATGTACGGTGTATTTAGACTGGATTTGCTCCTAACCAGAGTTGCGAAATAATAGGAAAATAGGTTTAGTTTGTTTATTGTATATCTCTTCAAGTTCTAAACTAAACTACCCGAAGCCTCAAAATATCGATAGCAGCAGATAAAGCTCCTTATTTTTCTTTTGGCCAGCCAAATTGTAATTCTTTAATTAAGATTCTCCATTTAATACTGTTTGCTCTATTTTAATGTAATATTAAAATAGAGCAAAGTATAATGTAAACAGTTATGTAATATGGCGTTGAGTGTTTTTTATTTGTTAGAAACCAATAATGGTTTTGTAATGTTTGACCTGAATAGAATATGTTGAGAGTGACGCACTGTGATTATATTTGAGAAAATATCTCAAAATAGCACACAGTATAATTTTTATTTTGTATCTTTGCAATCAAAATCGATTATGCGTAATAATATAAATACTTAAAAGTCAGATATATGTTACTTGAATTTACAGTAGAGAATTACAGGTCTTTTTTTCATAAAAAGACCTTGGTATTGGAAGCCGATAAAGCTTTGAAAGAATGTACTGAAACGAACTTGTTTGATTGCAATAAACACACTCTGCTTCGTTCACTTGCGCTGTATGGTGCCAATTCAAGTGGAAAATCCAATCTTGTCAGTGCGATGCACGCAATGGCGAGATGCGTGTTGTTGTCGGTGAAGTTGAATGACAATGACGAATTGGAATATGACCCATTTCTTCTTTTGAAAGACAATCACCATCCCACTATGTTTGAGATTATATTTCTGAAAGGTGATTATTGCTACAGATATGGATTCAGATATAATCTGGAATTTATTGTTGAAGAATGGTTGTTCCGCAAAACAACACCTCGTTCTAAAGAGCAAATGATGTTTGTCAGAAACGAAGAGGGGATTTTTATAGATGAGAATAATTTTCCGGAAGGAGTCGGATATGAAGAAAAGACCAATGACAACCGTTTGTTCCTGTCATTATGCCAACAGTTAGGCGGTGAAATATCTCGTCAGGTTATTTCTTGGTTCCAATCGGACTTCAATGTGATTTCAGGATTGAATAATCAACAATATAGAGCATATTCAAAATTATTTTTCCATAAAAAAGAATCTTTGAGTGTTGATGCTCTCAACTTCTTCCAGAAATTAAGACTTGGATTTAACAACATTCTTACTCATGAAGAAGAACCCAATGTTCCTATGGACTTGCCTTTGGAACTGAGAATACTCTTCCAAAGAGAAACGCAAGGTAAGAAGAATATCGAGTTGGATTCCATACATAACGTATATTCAGATAAAGGTAAGATCGTAGGTACAATAAACTTTTCGTTTGAAGATAGGGAATCTTCCGGTACAAATAAGTTGTTTGACCTTTCCGGACCGATATTCGAAACACTTTATTCCGGAACTGTGCTTGTTATTGATGAATTGGATGCAAAGATGCATCCTCTGATTTCTCAGTATATTATTGAATTATTCAATAATCCGGAAACAAATCCGAAGAATGCACAATTGATATTTACCACTCATGACACACATCTGCTTTCTCAGAAAATCCTCAGGCGTGACCAGATATGGTTCACGGAGAAAGATTCTAAAGAGCAGACGGATTTGTATAGTCTGATTGACATCGTACTCCCTGACGGGACCAAACCTCGTAATGATGCAAATTATGAGAAAAACTATATAGCCGGTCGTTATGGTGCCATTCCTTATATTTTGAATGATTGATAATGTAAGGCTATGGCAGCAAGGAGAATAAAGATTGATAATGCTTCTTCAAAATTCAGGAGGCAATCGCAAAAGAGAGAGCAGAAGGTCATACGCTGTTCTGTTCTAATTGTGTGTGAAGGGACTAAGACCGAGCCTAATTACTTTGAGGCATTTGCTGAAAAGCAACAGGGGGTAATTGTATATGACATCGAGGTGAAAGGACTTGGGCGTGGAACAAAGGATGTTGTGGAGAAGGCCATTGACCTTAAAAACAAGAATCACTATGACCGTGTTTGGGCTGTTTTCGATAAGGATGAATTTCCTGCAAAGGATTTCAACGAAGCCATTGCAATGGGACAAAAGAATGGCATTGAGGTGGCTTGGAGTAATGAAGCATTCGAATTGTGGTACCTGTATCACTTCCAAAATGTGACAACAGGTGTCCCACGAAAGGATTATGAAGAGAAGATTTCAGCAGCCGTGAACGCTTCTCCTAAATATAAATCGAAGAAGAAATACAAATATGCCAAGAAAGATCCGAACAATTATGAGATAATAACAACATACGGCTCGATGGAGTCTGCCTTGCGGTATGCGGAAACAAAGCATCTGGAATATACAGATACTCGTTATGCAAATCAGAATCCATGTACGACTGTTTATAGGCTTGTGCGACAATTGTTAGGGAGGGATGAAGAGTTGAATGAAGAGCTTGTAACGAAGATAGAGGAAAATGGATTGTAAAACTTCAATGATTTAATGGTGGTATTTTGTGTGTAAAGACAAATAACACCTTAAAAGTGTGGAATGTAATATTTAAGATACTGATGGATTTCAAACAAAATAACTTCGAATAACATTTATGCAAGTAGAAGAAATAACACAAATATTACGAGAGTCACCAAGCGTACGACTCATAAAATCAAGAAGTGTGGATTTCTTCTTGTCTTTTGTCATTGAGGTGTTTGAGGGACAGGCGGCTATAATGCAGGAACGCTTGTACATACTACTGGAGAACCGACTAGATGAGCAGGAAAATACGTTGGTGGAGGATAATCCTGAAATGACGAGACTAGTGGAGTCGAACGAACAGAAAGCGAAACGACTCATCAAAGACTGGACAGACAAGGGATTCTTGACTAACTATCAGAACGAAGAGGGAGAGGTGATATATGAGATTTCGTCGCACACAAGCAAATTGATAGATTGGGTGGTGAGCTTGAAGAAAGAAGATTACATTGGTACTGAATCAAAGTTCAAGACACTGTTTTCCCAACTGAAGGAATTGGTGGAATACTCGAACGAGGACCGTGAGAAGCGACTAGAATTGCTTCGAACCAAAAAAATGGAGATAGAGCATCAGATTCAGCGGCTGGAGATGGGCGAAGAGGTCGAGGTTTATGAGGACTACCAGATAGAACCACGATACAACAGTTTGAACAAACTGGCGAAGGAACTGCTGAGCGACTTCAAAGAGGTGGATGACAACTTCAAGGGGATTATCAAAGAGATATACGAACGTCAGACAGATAATGCGGAGAAGAAAGCATTGTTGAACTACATCTTTGATGCGTATGGCGAACTAAAACAATCGCAACAAGGCAAGAGTTTCTATGCATTTTGGGAGTTTTTGCTCTCGGCCGATCTGCAGAAAGAATGGGACGAACTGACTGGTGCACTCTACGAAACGCTGGAGAATAGAGGTATTGATGCACATGACATGTTTCTCAGGGAAATGAAAATGCATCTGTTTGACGCTGGTGAGAAGGTTGCGAAAACCAATGACCGCATGAGCGAGAAACTGAGTCGAATCATTCGCCAGAACGGACAGATGAATGCAGAGGCGACAAAGCAGGTGATCAACGATATCAAGAAGCTACTCATCGAAGCCACCAGACGGAAAGAAAAGCCAGATGCTTCGCTTGAATACGGAACCATCGACATCAATCTGCCGTTGGAGCGCCCTCTTACCCTCACACCTGTAAAAGAAACTGTGTATAAGGATAAGCCTGACATAGCCGGACTGAGTCTGGCTGATTTGGAGAGTATTGGTAAACTCTACAATCCGTATCACATCGACCGAAAGGTGCTGAGAGACCGCATCAACGAGGTGTTGAACGACAGACAGCAGACGACCCTGGCAGAGGTGATAGAGCGGAACGAAGGCGTGGAGAAAGGTCTGTCGGAAGTGTTTGGATACATTGGCGTGCTGAAGGAATATAAGACGGTGGTAAGCGAAGAACTCCAGCAACATATTATTTTTGCCGAAAATAAAACCATATCAATTCCTGAAATTATAATAACAAGATGAATGCAGCAAATATACAACCATACAGCAGGGCTGTAGTGAAACTGTTGAAAGGTATCGTAGAGAAAGACGATGTCGTGTGGAATGAGGTACTCGACTACCAAAGCGAGATATTGGACTATATCAGCGTGATGGGACTGGAACTCATCGTGAAAAAGGATGAAGGTTTTGCCTTTGTCAAGCAAATGAAATTGGACGATGACAAAACATTGAACATGGTGTCGAGAAGGTTGTATGGTTTTGAGGTGTCGGTGATACTCATCGTGTTGAGGCAGATACTCGAAGACTTCGACCGCAATCCAACAAAGTCTCAGGCTTCGGACAAGTATGTAACTGCTACTGAAATAAAGGAAGAGGCAGAATTGTTTCTTCCCGCCACATTCAATCGTGCCAAGTTTGAGAAAGATCTTGACCGCTATATAGACAGCATAGCAGGCTTTGGTTTCCTGGTGGAAGCAAAGCATATTGAGGGTGAGAAGCGCTATAAGATACATCGCATCATCAAGGATAAGGTGACACTGGACGATCTATTAGAATTTAAAAACAAACTTAACGACTATGATGCAGCAGATGAACCTATTTAATACCAGTCCGGAAGAGGCAGGCTTTAAGCTTGACTATTTGGAAGCGTGGAACTGGGGAACCTTTGACAAAAAAGTGTACCGTATGAATACGCATGGCAACAACTCGCTATTGACCGGAGCAAACGCCTCGGGCAAGAGTACGCTGATAGATGCTCTGCTCACACTGATGGTGCCACTGAAGCGCCAACGATTTTACAACCAATCATCGGGTGTGGAGAAGAAGGGCAACCGTACAGAGGAGTCGTACTTCTTTGGCAACTATGGCAATCAGCAGCAGGAGGGCGCGGCGAGCACTGCCACGCTTAGATTGCGAGACAAAGGGGCGCGTTCGGTACTGCTTGCAACATTCTGCAATGTGGATAAACGTGTGGTGACTCTGTTTCAGGTGCGCTACTACAGTGGCGAGGAACTGAAGGTGCTGTATGGCATAGCTCGCGAACCGTTGACTATAGAGTGTGACTTTTCGGAGTTTGACCTGCGTGGCGACTGGCGTAAGCGATTGACGAAGAAATACAATACGAATGACACAAGACGCACGATAGAGTTTTTTGATGGTCCGGTGGCGTATGGCGAGAAGATGATAACCCTCTTTGGAATGCGTTCGGACAAGGCACTTACACTCTTCAATCAGATAGTGGGTGTAAAAGTATTGGACGATCTGGACAGTTTCATCCGTACGAATATGCTCGAGGAACTGCCGGCTGAGGAAAAATATCAGGAATTGAAGGATAACTTCCAAAATCTGATGGAGGCGAAAACTAATATCGATAAGGTGAAGGAGCAGATTGCTCAACTGGAACCTATCAATACATTGGCAAAGAAACTGACGGCGATAGATACGCGCATAACTGAATTGGACCAGGAGAAGAACGTGGTGGCCTATTGGTTTGCTGTACGAACGGTGGTGTTGTGCGATGAGGAGTTGGTGCGCTGCGAGAGCGATTTGAGGAGACTGAAAGATGAGTTGAAGGCGTTGAATGTGAAGAAGGGTGAGCTGGAACAAGAGCAGACACGCTTGTCGGTGGCTATTGAGAAGGATGAGGTGGGTCAGCGGATACGTGAGATAGAGAAGGAAATCAATCAGAAGGTGAAGATGCGTGATAACCGCAAGGACAAAGCCGAAGAATACGATAAGTTGGCAAAGATGGTGAATCTTGAACAAAGTCCTGATGCAGAGGTATTCGAAGCCAATCGTGCGACTGCAAAACGCGAGAAAGACGTTTTGCAGGTAAAGATTGACAGGAAACTCATGGAAGAGAAGCGTCAGGCACAAAACCGTCAAGAGGAAATCAGCGACACGATACAAAATCGAGTGGACACCATACGCTATCTGCAGCAACATAAGAATAATATCTCTGGTCGTGTGGCTGAGATTCGTGATGAAATACTGGAGGCTGTTGGTGCAACCGCAGAAGAAATTCCATTCATCGGTGAACTGATACGAGTGAAGGATGGTGAGCGTGATTGGGAGTATTCCATTGAGCGTATTCTGCACAATTTTGCATTGCGATTGGTAGTGCCGGAGAAGTATTACAAGCAGGTGAATGAGTATGTGAATGGTCATAATCTGCGAGGACGCATCGTGTATCAGCGATACGAGGGCACAGAGTCTCTTCGTGAGTTTGAGAATAGGACATTGAAAGCGGATTCGTTGCTCAGAAAGGTTGAATACAAGCCAAAATGCTTGTATCTGGATTGGCTTGAGGACAGGCTGTTTGCTGAGTTCAACTATAGTTGTGTAGATTCGCTCGCGGACTTCAACCATCTGCAAGAGAAAGCAGTGACGAAAGAGGGACTGATAAAGGCGAGAGGCGGTAAGCATGAGAAAGATGACCGACCAGGGACACGAGGTAAGGAACACTATGTGTTGGGCTGGGACAACAAGGAGAAGATTGCCATGCTGCAGGCGGAAGTGCGCCAGTTGCAGCAGGCTGAAAAGGAGGTGGTAACCAAAGTCCGTCGTATAGATGCAGATATAAAGAATGCTCAGGAGAAGCGAGAAACCTACTCGAAACTTTTTGATAAATACGATAAGTTTGATGACATCGACTGGCGGTCGTATGCACTCGTTATTCAGCAAAAGGAAGAGCAGAAGCGACAACTGGAGGAGACCAATGATAGGGTGAAGGTTTTGCAGGAGCAATTGAAGAGTGTAAGAAAGGAACTTGGTGTACTTGAGGAGATGTCTAATAAAGTTATAGGTAACAAAGCATTATTGGGAAATCGTGAGGATGAACTCAAGGAACAGAGCAAAAATTGTGCTTTGGCTTTGGCTCAAATGGGTGTTGTTGATACCAGTGTTTTTGAATCGCTGCACACAGATTTGCAGGATGTAGCATTGGCGGATTTGGATAAAATGCGTGATACGTTACAGAGTGACATCAATTCCGCTTTGCGGGAACAACGTGAGACGAAGGGTAGCAAGAGTGCTGACTTGAAGAACTTGATTTATCGCTTCAAGAATCCTACTGAGGAAATTACCACAAAGTATCGCGATTGGCGTTCGGATGTGAGCCGTTTGCCCGAAGCCGTGGAGTTTATGGGCGAATATCAGGCCTATTACCAACGATTGCTTGACGAAGATTTACCCGGGTTTGAATCGCGCTTCAACAAGTATCTGCAGGAAAATATCATCAACAAAGTCAGTGCATTCAATGTATTCTTCCAGAACTGGTGTCAGTCTATCACCAAGACCATCAACCAATTGAATTCGTATCTTGTGGGCATTGATTTCAAGGATGCTCCAAAGACTTATATCCAGTTGGTAGCAGCCAAACGATTGAACATGGATGTGAAGGCGTTTCAAAACTTGCTGAGCAGTGCAATACCTAATATTCATGAGATGAATTCGACAATCGATGGCAGCAAGATTCATTTCGAACAGCATATCGAACCGCTGATGTTTCGCTTACAGGACGAATCATGGCGAAAGTCGGTGATGGATGTGCGTGGATGGTACACATATAAGGCGGAGGAGTTTTACCAAGACGATGGGCAGAAGCGTAACACCTATGAGGCGATGGGACAGCTGTCGGGTGGCGAGAAAGCACAATTGACATACACAATTCTTGGGTCGGCTATTGCTTATCAGTTCGGCTTGACCAAGAACGGACTCGACTCTTCGTTCCGTTTCATTGCCATAGATGAGGCTTTTCGCGCACAGGACGAGGACAAGGCTCGCTATCTGATTTCGCTCTGCAAACAACTCCATCTGCAGTTGCTCGTGGTGACTCCGAGCGACAATATTCACATCGTGGAGAACGACATTTCATATGTGCATTATGTGGAGCGCAAGGGCAACTGTTCGGTGCTCTATAATATGCCTATCAGTGAATTTAAAGCAGAACGTGAAAGGAGTATGGAAGTATGATAACGGCAGCAGAAATACGTAAGAAGACCGAACGCAAGTATGTGGATTATTTGCGTTCGGTGGTAGCTGGCTCTGAATTTGAGCCAATTGTGATTCCTTGCGACAAGAAGGCTAGCGCATCGATAGATGAGTATCAGCGCGAACTGATGGACATCCGTTCGCAATCGAAAGAGGTGAAAGGCTTTGGCTACACGATTGAGTGGAAAACAGTGAAAACGAAGGTATTGGGCGAACAGGATCTGCCTGAGCGTGTGTTATTCAAGAGTGCATCGGACGTTGAGCGCTTCTTGCTGAAGGGTGGTGAAGTATCACAGTTTCGCAAGGATGTGGCGATGTTGCTTGATGAGTTTCCGCAGCTTCGTTCATGGGTAGAACGCTATCCGCTGAAGGTGGTGGAAAATGCTTCCTCTTGGTCTGATTTGCTGAAAGTATTGCGTTATTTTGTGGCAAACCCTTGTCCTGGTTTGTACATTCGTGAATTGCCCATTGAAGTGCATACCAAATTCATTGAGCGCAACAAGGGAGTGCTTCGTGAGTTGCTGGATATTGTCATTGTAGAGCATGTCTGCTCGGATGAGAAGGAGTTCGAAAAGCGCTTTGGATTGCGATACGATGAGCCATGGGTGCGCATTCGTGTGCTGGAAGCATCGATTGCGAATGAATACTTTTCAGGTGTAGACGATCTTACGATACCTCAGAGTCAGTTCTGTGCGTTGTCGTTGCCTGTGCAGAAGGTGTTTGTGGTGGAGAATAAAGTCAACTTCCTGACTTTTCCCAAGTTGGCAGGAAGTCTGCTGATTTGGGGACATGGATTCACCGTTGGCATCCTCAAGGATGTTCCGTTCATGCGGCACGCTTCACTATACTATTGGGGCGACATTGATGCACAGGGCTTCGAAATTCTCTCGCAGTTCCGCAGTTATTTTCCCCAGACGCAAAGCCTTCTGATGGATTGCGTTACCTTTGACACCTATTTTGAAGGCGACAAAGGCACTCCAAGCAATGTATCAAAGCCTCTCCAGCTTACCCCTGCGGAAGCCGCACTGTACGATCATGTCAAGTCTCACAACCTACGTCTAGAGCAAGAGAAGATTCCGCAAAAATGTATTAATAATATA
>OWIA01000673.1_pt1 | contig 13101 bp, 8 predicted proteins | sample 1732881 | NCBI WGS metagenome assembly OWIA01 (sample SAMN05065764, study PRJEB22554) | human gut metagenome | biome: ENVO:2100002; feature: ENVO:00000062; material: ENVO:00002003 | host: Homo sapiens | place: USA
GGGGATGGTCACATTGCCCTCCGAATCCACAGTGGGAAGATTATCTTTGCCGGAGATCGCGGTGCCGTCCGGCTGGATGACGGTATTGGGAGCAACCTTGCCGTCCTCGCTGCCGCTTTCCAGCACGATGTTGCCGTGGTTGTCCACGTAGTTGGAAGCGGACTCGTCCTCGACAGGAGCAACGGTAATGGTGTTGCCGCCCTGCTGGACGCTTGCGCCGGGAGCCAAGTCGATGGCAGCGTTGCCGCCCTCGCTCTTGATCTCAGCCTTGGAATCCTCAGGGATCACAACAGTTGCGCCCTTGCCCACGGTGATGGCAGGAGTCTCGCCCTCGCTGGTGATGGTGCCGCCCTCCAGATTGAGGGTCGCGCCGTCAGCCAGATCGAAGATCGCGCCGTCGCCGCTGGTGGTGAAGTCGCCAGCTTCAACGGTGACGGTAGCGCCGTCGGCTACACTGACCGCAGGACTGCTGCTTGCGCCGTTGTCCAGATCGACCTTGACATCGGGATTTTTACCATTCTCATTATACACCGGCATACCGGTTTCTTCGTCAAAGCGCATCAGGCCGCTGGCAAAGAAAATCAGTTCGCCGCCGTCATTTACCTCGATCAGCGAAGCCTCGGAATTGTCATCCGCAGAACGTTTGACCTCGAAGTTTGCAATCTCGACCTGTCCGCCGTTATTGACAATAATGGCGCTCTGTCCTTCGGGGGCGATCAACTCACTGGGAGGAGAACCCACCATATTGGAAGCCACATTATCTGTGCCGTCCAAGATCAGGCGTCCATCCACTCCTACTTCAGCTGGTGCACCAAGCTGAACCACAAGTTTCTGCTTCTCTGCACTGGTAACACTTCCGCCGAATGTATTCTGGAGCAGTAAGCCACCATTTTCGACAGACAGTCCATTTGTCAACTTCAGCGTAACGGTTTTGAATACATTGTATGTACCAATCTGGGCATACCGATTCGCAACCTCGAGTTTCGCCTCAAGTTCATGCGAAGTATTCCCCGTATCCGCAATCATCATGGCAAAGGAACTCTCGTTAGTAAAAACGCAACCTCGCTCCTCTGAACCCTTGGCAGTGTCATACATTGGAATATTTTCTAATGTAGGGTTTGCAAACATTGCATAGACGTCACCGAAGGAGTTCGCGTTCTCAGTATTGACAGACGTTCCAGACTTCAAAGTTATCTGCTTTTTACCATTCAAGGTATAGTACGTAACCTCGTCAAATGGAGCCAGCACAAAGTTATATCCCCTTGAATTGATATTATTTATTGCCTGTGCCGAGGAAACGCACATCAATACCGTCAATGCCGCAGCGGTAAGCCTACGGTAAACTTGGTTCTTCATTATCGAGTGACCTCCTGACGGTTGAGGACAGCGGTATCAACCAAGGTATCACCATCATAGACAGAGACATAGACATTCCATTCTACACTGCCCGGTTCCCGATTACGATTGATGCTTACACGGTGAGTGTCACTATAAGCAATTCCAGAATTCAACCAATAACCGTAGTCAGTACTATCCTCATCATAGCAGAAGTATAGGCATTGTTCTGAATCAAACTCTTCCCAAGAACTAGGAACTTCGCCGCCCCGAAGCGGAATATTTTCCAAGTCGATGGTGACATAATCATTTGCTGCCGTCACTTCTTCAGACATATTGATACGAGTGGTTCCGTCAGGTGTCCATGTCTCAGTTCCGGTTTCGTTATCCTTGCTATAAAGGAACAGAGCAACATAGGCATACGCATTTACAACATATTTATAGTTGGAAGGTGTACCACTGGGAACTACTACTTGATAGGCGCTTTTATCCTCAGTCAGTTTAACTTCCAGACCATCGATTGCATGCTTTTCAAACAAGTTACCGGTATGTGCATCCGTTCTGAGACATCCCTCTTCCGCACCCTTACAGGTCAGACCCATAGCATCTTCGTTTTTGATGTTACCGTCAACTTCTACTTGGACCTTCAACGACTTCAGCATATTCTCTGTCTCGCTGAAATAACCGCTGCCGGTGAAATAGTCCTTAGAACCGGCATCAGAGCAGAAGAAGTGTGCGCTCTCGTATCCACGAATTTCACCATAATTCTTTACACCGTCAAAGCTAATATGACGATCTTCGCGGAGACCAGTGGGATTGCCGAAGAACAGACCGGCATACCGGAGGGTAACATCGCCGTGGTTCTCACAGTCGATGAACTTAAAGTAGCTATCCAACGGATAGTCCTTGGCAGGCAGCGGATAGTAGCCGGAAAATACCGCCGCGTAAGTATCGCCCTCGATGTTGGCATAGTTGTTGCAGCTATCCATGGTGAAGTAAGGGCCAGCGGCGAACATAAAGGGCGCATAGTTAGCCTGACCGTTTCCAACCAGCTGAACAGTCGCAGATTTCTCGTCTTTATCAGTAGACACGACGTTAATATCATGCAGTTTATCAGTGCCCCACTCGATGCCAGTGGATTTATTGATGCGGAAGGTATAGTACATCAGAGTACCGGCCTTGCCGTCCAGATCCAGCGTAAAGTTACCAATGTCGGCGTTGTGGATCTGATAGAACAGGAAGCAGTTCTCCGGGATACCGCTGATAGTGAAGCCGCCGCCATCAAAGGTGCCCATGAAGAAAGTCAGATAGGCCTTCCATTCAGCCGGAGCAGTAAACTGGCTGAGATCCAAATCCATTGCCAGTTTAACATCATAGTATCTGCCATTATTATATGCTGCACAACTCTGCATCAGAGCTTCAAATACCTCGGGTCTGTCGATGATATAAACCTTCGGATCATCCTTAGTGCCAGAACCGGGATATTCAGCAGCAAGCGCCTCGGACGCAGGTGTGACTGCATCCTCCTCATACACGATGGGCAGCTCGTCCGGGATCTGGCGCCCGTTCTCCTCGTCCGCCGCAAACGCCGCGGGGACCATGGTCGCCATCAGGCATATTGCCATCAGCAGGGACAACCATCTTTTTTTCATTCCTTTTTTGTTTGTTGGGAAAATGGATACTTTACCTGTCTCCACAGGCATGGGAATACAAATGATGCAAGCGCATCCCCCCTTAGCAGACCAATTTATGTTTACCCGCCTCCGCTGGATGGGGAACAAAGATACGATACACGGTACAATAGCGGCCCGTGCGGCCGGTCAACCGAGGATCCTGTCCGCATCAATGGCGGCCGCCATGCAGAGCCTTCCAGCTTTGGTTCCATTATACACAATTCTTCCAAAAAGTTCAAGCATGATTAACAAAATGTGGCATAAAAAATCGAAACGGAAAGAAGATATTTTGGAAGCCGCCGGGCAGATCCCGCCGCCATCCGCCCGGTTCTTGCTTTTTTCCACAAAAAAACAGGGAGGGGTCCGAAGGGCATCCAAGTTTTTTCCTAGAAGAACCAAAAAATTTCTATCGTTTTTTCAAGAAGCGGGGGATACAATAAGGGACGAAAAGCGGAAGGCTCCGCTTAGGAAGGAAATGTTTCGTACAGATCCGTACCACAACAGGAGGAATGAAAATGAAGAAGAAACTTGCTCTGATTCTCGCGGCCACTATGACGGTTAGCCTGTTGGCCAGCTGCGGCGGCTCCGGCTCCACCTCTGGAAGCGCTTCCCAGCCCGAGGGCTCCGGCGCCTCTGCCTCCGCCTCTCAGACTTCCGACCTGAAGGTCGGCGTGTTCTACTACAACTTTGCCGACGCCTACATCACCACCGTCCGCACCGCGATGGACAAGCAGCTGGAGGAGCTGGGCGTTCAGTACCAGAACTTCGACGCCCAGACCAACCAGGGCGAGCAGCTGAACCAGGTCAACACCGCCATCTCCGACGGCTACAACCTGCTGGTGGTGAACGTGGTGGAGAACGCCTCTCCCGACGCCGCCCAGAACATTGCGGACGCCGCCAAGGCCGCCGGCATCCCCGTGGTTTTCTTCAACCGCGACTTCGACGTCTCCGTGCTGGAGAGCTATGAGGAGAGCGCCTTCGTGGGCACCGACCCCGCCGAGGCCGGCCATATGCAGGGCAAGGCCGCCGGTGAGTACCTGGTGGAGAACTACGACAAGGTGGACCTGAACGGCGACGGTAAGATCTCCTATGTCATGTTCAAGGGCCAGGAGGGCAACCCCGAGGCTGATTATCGCACTCAGTACGGCGTGGAGGACGCCAACGCTGTCCTGGCCGAGGCCGGCAAGCCCGCCCTGGAGTTCTATGACGCCAACAACGCCTCCAAGTACCTGGTCGACCAGACCGGCGCCTGGTCCGCTCAGGCCGCTGCTGACTACATGAACACCATCCTGGGTCAGTACAACGAGGGCAACAACAACATGGTCGAGCTGGTCCTGGCCAACAACGACAGCATGGCCGAGGGCGCGATCTCCGCTCTGCAGACCGCCGGCTGGAACCTGGAGGGCGGCGACAAGGTCATCCCCGTCTACGGCGTGGACGCCATGGCTTCCGCCGTGGAGAAGATCGACAACGGCATCATGACCGGAACCGTCAAGCAGGACGGCGACGCCATGGCCGCCACCATCGCCACCCTGGTGAAGAATGTCATGGACGGCGCTGACCTGATGGCCAACACCGAGAGCTATAAGTTCGCGGTGGACGGAGAGGGCGAGACCATCCCCAGCAAGATCCAGGTCCCCTACGCCATGTACACCAAGTAAGCAACGCGGTACCAACAGATCGCCCCGATCTGTGAGAAAGCGGGACGCGGGGCTGCCCTCCGGGGCAGCCCCCTTCCCATCCGTGGAGCCTTTGCCTCTGCCCCATCTCATGGGAGAGGCAGAGGCAGCGGCTCCACGCAGAGGAGAGAGGAGGAATATTCATGGATCATCCAGTTCTGCTGGAAATGAAGGGGATCAGCAAGGAGTTCCCCGGCGTCAAGGCCCTGGATAACGTCAACCTCACCGTCCGGGCGGGCACAGTCCACGCCCTGATGGGAGAGAACGGCGCCGGCAAGTCCACCCTGATGAAGTGCCTGTTCGGGATCTATAACCGGGATGCCGGCACCATCACCCTGGACGGCAAGGAGATCCACTTCAAAAGCTCCAAGGAGGCCCTGGAAAACGGTGTGGCCATGGTCCATCAGGAGCTGAACCAGGCCCTGACCCGCACCGTGCAGGACAACCTGTGGCTGGGACGCTACCCCAAGGTGGGCGGCATCATGGTCAGCGAGCGCATCATGGCCAAGCGCACCCGCGAGATCTTCGACACCCTGGAGGTGTCCGTCAACCCCAAGGCGGTCATGTCCACCCTGCCCGTCTCCCAGCGGCAGATGGTGGAGATCGCAAAGGCCGTCAGCTATGACTCCAAGATCATCGTTTTTGACGAGCCTACCTCTTCACTGACCGAGACTGAGGTGGAGCATCTGTTCCGCATCATCGATATGCTGAAGAAAAAGGGCTGCGGCATCATCTACATCAGCCACAAAATGGACGAGATCCTCCGCATCAGCGACGACATCACCGTCATGCGCGACGGCCAGTGGGTGGCCACCCGCCCGGCCAAGGAGCTGACCATGGAGGAGATCATTAAGCTCATGGTAGGCCGGGAACTGACCAACCGCTTCCCGCCCAAGACCAACAAGCCCGGTGACGTGATCCTGGATGTGCAGCACATCGCCGGCAAGTACACCCGCCTGAAGGACGCTACCTTCCAGCTGCGCAAGGGCGAGGTGCTGGGCATCGCCGGACTGGACGGCTCCGGCCGCACTGAGGTGCTGGAGAACCTGTTCGGCGCCATGACCCGGGAGGGCGGCACCATCACCCTCCACGGCAGGGAGATCCAGAACCGCACCCCCAAGGAGTCCATTAAAAACGGCTTCGCCCTGCTTACCGAGGAGCGCCGGGCCACCGGGATCTTCGGAATCCGGGACATCCGGGAGAATACGGTGATCTCCAGCCTGAAAGACTATCTGATGGGCGGCATCTGCCTGAGCGACAAGCAGATGAAGGATAAGACCGAGTGGGCCATTCAGGCCATGCACATCAAGACCCCCACGCAGAGGACCCAAATCCGCTCCCTGTCCGGCGGCAACCAGCAGAAGGTCATCATCGGCCGCTGGCTGCTCACCAAGCCGGAGGTCCTGCTGCTGGACGAGCCGACCCGCGGCATCGACGTGGGCGCGAAATATGAGATCTACCAGCTGATCATCGACCTGGCCAACGAGGGCAAGGGAGTCATCATGGTCTCCTCCGAGATGCCTGAGCTGCTGGGCGTGTGTGACCGGATTATCGTTATGTCCGGCGGCCAGGTGGCCGGCGAGGTGGACGCCAAGAATACCAGCCAGGAGGAGATCCTCACCCTGGCGGCCAAGTATGTGTAAAAGAGGAGGAAAAGAACCATGAGCAACGAATCCAAAGAGTTGGCCGCAAAGGCCAAGAGCTTCGACTCGAAAAAAGCAGTTGATCTGCTGCTGGATAATGCCCTGTACATTTTGATGATCGTTGCAGTCATCTATATCCAGGTGTTTAAGAACTCCAACTTCCTCAGGCCAAGTTCCCTCATCAACATCCTCTCCCAGACGGCGGCCTATCTGCCCCTGGCCCTGGGGATCGCCGGCTGTATCGTGCTGACCGGCACCGACCTGTCCGCCGGCCGCTGCGTGGGCCTGACCGCCTGTATCTCCGCGTCCCTGCTCCAGGCGGTCACCACCTCCAACAAGATGTGGCCTGAGATCGGCACCCTGCCCATCCCCGTGGTCATCCTGATCGCCATGGGCATCGGCGCCGCGGTGGGCGTGTTCAACGGCTTCTTCGTGGCCAAGTTCAAGCTGCATCCCTTCATCGTCACCCTGGGCACCCAGCTGATCCTGTACTCCTGCCTGCTGCTGTACGTCAAGATGGGCAACAACGGCGGCATGGCCATCTCCGGTCTGGACAAGAGTTACAGCGACTTCATCAAGGGCTCCATCATCAGTGTGCCCACCGGAAACGGCACCAGCACTCCCATCCCCAACTATGTGTGGTTCGCCATCCTGCTGGCGGCCGTCATGTGGTTTATCTGGAACAAGACCACCTTCGGCAAGAATATGTTCGCTCTGGGCTCCAATGAGGAGGCCGCCCGGGTGTCCGGCGTCAACGTGCTGATGACCACCGTGCTGGTCTTTGCCCTGGCCGGCGCCATGTACGGCTGGACCGGCTTTGTGGAGGGCGCCCGCGTGGGCTCCAACACCGCCAACACCGGCCTGAACTACGAGCTGGACGGCATCGCCGCCTGCGTCATCGGCGGCGTCTCCTTCGTGGGCGGCATCGGCAAGATCCGCGGCATTGTGATCGGCGTGCTGCTGCTCCGCCTGATCTTCGTGGGCCTGAACATGGCCAGCGTCAATCAGGACCTGATCTATCTGGTCAAGGGCGGCATTATCCTGTTTGCCTGCGCCCTGGATATGCGCAAATATCTGGTCAAGAAATAATCGCATCGGACTTTTGATTGGGGCGCGCCGTGACAAGCGGCGCGCCCTTTGTGCCAGAAAGGAGAAACGGGCAGTATGCTGGAAAGATGGAGCGGGATATGGTATAATGGCCGGGAGAACGGCCATGAGAAAAAGAGCGCGCCGCCGGCTCGTGAGACTGTCTCTCCGGCACCGGAGAAGCCGGCGGGCTCCGGAGCGGGGCCGGGGAAGGGGGCGAACGGCGTGGAGTGCTATCGGGTGCTGCTGGTGGACGACGAGGAGGAGATCCGGGCCGGGATCAGCCGGAAGATCGACTGGGACAGCCTGGGCTTCACCCTGGCGGGGGAGGCGGACAACGGCGAGGAGGCCCTGGAGCTGGCCGAGCTGGTCCGCCCGGATGTGGTGCTCACCGACATCAAGATGCCCTTCATGGACGGCCTGGAGCTGTGCCGGCGTCTGAAACGGGTCCTGCCTGCCGCCAAGACGGTGGTATTTTCCGGCTTTGATGACTTTGAATACGCCCGCAAGGCGGTGGGGATGGGCGTGTCGGAATACATCATGAAGCCCATCAACGCCCAGGAGATGAGCGGGGTGCTCCTCCGGCTGAAGGACCAGCTGGACCAGCAGCAGGCGGAGCGGCGGGACATGGAGAGCCTGCGCCGCCGGTACGAGGAGAGTCTCCCCGTGCTGAGAGAGTTGTTTTATACCCGGCTGCTGGACGGCCAGGTCCGGTCGGAGCAGATCGGGGACCGGGCGGCCCGATATGAGATCCAGATGCCGGATGGGCCCTGGACAGTGGCTCTGTTTGATGTGGACAGTCTGGAGGATGCAGAGCAGCGGGACGAGCTGCTGCTCCTCTCCGTGCAGGGCTTTTTGAACAAGTACGCCAGCCTGGACTGCGTGGTGCGGACGGTGCTGTACAACGACAGCGTGGCCCTGCTGGCCCAGACCGATCAGACCTATACCCTGCTGGAGGAGCTGGAGCGCCTGCGGGCCCTGGCGCTGAACTATCTGGGCCTGGAGCTGACGGTGGGCGTGGGGCTGTCCTGCCCCGCCCTGGGAGAGTTGCGCCAGTCCACCGAGGGGGCGCGCTCCGCCCTGGACTACCGGGTGCTCATGGGGGGCGGCCGGGTGCTCTATATCGGCGACATCGAGCCGGGGACCTCCGCGGAGCTGTCCTTGGACGAGGATGACCAGCGGGAACTGGCCACCGCAGTCAAGCTTGGGACGGCGGAGCAGGTGGAGGAGCTGGTGTGCAGCCTGATGGAGCGGCTGCGGAAACACCGGATGGATCTGGCTCAATGCAGTCTGTTCCTTTTGGAATTGACCACTGCACTAATACGGCTGGCTCGGGCCGGTGATGTGGAGTTGGAGTCGGTGTTTGGTCCTGGATTTACTGGGGTAGTCCCGATCTCTCAGTTTCGGTCGCTGGATGAACTGGAGCACTGGTGTGTGGACCGCTGCCTCAACCTGCGGGAACTGTTGGGCCGCCAGCGCAGTGATTCCGCCTGGCGCACGGTGGAGCGGGCCAAGCACTACATTGACCAGCACTACGCCGACAGTGAGTTGAGTGTAGAGAGTGTATGTACCCATCTCCATCTGTCTCCGGCTTATTTCTCAACCCTATTCAAGCGGGAGGAGGGGATGAGTTTTACCGCCTATGTGACCAATGTGCGGATGGAGCGGGCTGCCCAGCTGCTGCTGGAGAGCGATGACAAGACCTATTTGATCGCGGAGAAGACCGGATATACCGATCCAAATTATTTCAGCTATGTGTTCAAGCGGCGCTTTGGCATCTCACCCTCCAAATACCGGGCGGGAGGAGAGCGGTAGGCGCGGTCTGAGGAAGGAGGGCGCGTGTGGGAAAGCTGCTGCGCAAGATGACAGGGCAGGCGGTGGGCCGCTATCGGGCCATGGGGATCCAGATGGTGATCTCCCTCTCCTTCACCGCGGTGGCCATTGTGGGCATGGTGTTTATGGGCATGAGCCTGTTCCTGCGCTTTTCCACCACCACATACGAGCTGATGGAGGACAACAGCCAGCGGGTCCTGGCCCAGGTGAACATGAACCTGGACGGCTATCTGCGGCGGATGATGCGGGTGTCCGACACCCTGTATTACCGGATCATCAAGAACACCGATCTGGAGGAGGGCTCCCTGGAGTCCGGCATGAGTCTTCTATATGAGGAGAACCGGGAGTCCATCGTGTCCATCGCCGTGTTTGACGAGAAGGGCCGGCTGGTCTCCGCCGCGCCCCTGTCCGAGCTGAAGCCGGACGCGGAGCTTCGGGACAGCGGCTGGTTCCAGGCCGCCATCAAAAAGATGGAGAATTTCCACTTCTCCACCCCCCATGTTCAGAACCTGTTCCAGGAGCAGGACGCCCGCTACCGGTGGGTGGTCTCGCTGAGCAGCCAGGTGCAGCTCACCCGGGGCGGCGTTACCGAGACGGGGGTGCTGCTGGTGGATATGAGCTTCAGCGGCATCGAGCAGATCTGCCGGGATGTGCAGCTGTCCAACGGCGGCTACCTCTATCTCATCGATGGCTCCGGCGAGTTGATCTATCACCCGCGGCAGCAGCTGATCTACGCCGGTCTGCTGGAGGAGAACAACCGGGCGGCGGCGGGCTACTCCGACGGGAGCCGCCGGGAGAGCTTTCAGGGACGGGAGCGGCAGGTGACGGTCAAGACTGTGGGCTACACCGGCTGGAAGCTGGTGGGCGTGGTGCCAGTAGAGGATCTGGAGGCGGATTCCCACCAGATGGTGCTGTTCGGGTTGTCGCTGCTGCTGTTTTCCATTTTCCTGATGGCTTTCCTGAACTTCCGAATCTCCGCCCACATCTCGGATCCAATCCGCCGGCTGGAGCACTCCATCAAGGAACTGGAGGCCGGCCAAGACAATGTGGAGATCGAGGAGCGGGGCTGCTATGAGGTGCAGCACCTGAGCCGCTCCATCCGCTCCATGGTGTCCACCATGCACCATCTGATGGACGACATCGTCCAGCAGGAGGCGCAGAAGCGGCGCTCAGAGCTGGAGGTGCTCCAGTCCCAGATCAACCCCCACTTCCTGTACAATACCCTGGACTCGGTGATCTGGATGACGGAGGCCGGGCGGTATGATGAGGCCATCCAGATGGTGACCTCTCTGGCGCGGCTGTTCCGCATCTCCCTCAGCCGGGGGAGCAGTATCATCACTCTGGCGGATGAATTGGAGCACGCGCGGCACTATATGAACATCCAACAGATCCGGTACAAGAACCGCTTTACCACCGAAATTACGGCCGAACCAGGTACAGAAGGACTGTATACCCTAAAACTGATCGTCCAACCGATTCTGGAGAATGCAATCTATCATGGAATGTCAGCGGCGGAGGACGAGGGCATCATCTCGGTCCATGCCTACCGCCGTGGAGATGACCTGTTCATCGACGTGGAGGACAACGGTATGGGGATGCGTCCCGAGGTGGCCGAGCAGCTGCTGGAGGAGCACCGGCCGGCCATCAACACCAAGGGCTCCGGCATCGGAGTGCGCAACGTCCATCAGCGGATCCAGCTTACCTTCGGGCGGCAGTACGGGCTGACCATCCAGAGCGAGCCGGACGAGGGAACGCTGGTGCGGATCCATCTGCCGGCCTTGGACGAGGAGGCGTCTCAGCCTTATCGGAAGGAGGCGGACGCGTGAAAGACCGGAGAAACGGGATCATCCAGCTGGCCATTCTGGTGACGCTGGGGGCTGCGGTGCTGCTGTCCCTGGCCGCCCCGGATCTGGAGGGACGGGACCGCGGCCGGGAGCCGGTGGAGGTCTCCGTGGTGATCCGCAGTGCGGACAGCAGCCTTTGGGCCAATACCCGCCTGGGCATGGAGCAGGCGGCGGGCGATCTGGGGGCGGAGCTGCGCTTTCTGACGCCCGGGGCGGACAACGACCGGGAGGAGCAGAAGGAACTCCTCCGCCGGGAGGTGGAGCGGGGGACCGACGCGCTGGTGCTGGCTCCGGTGGACCCGGCGGATCTGGAAGCGGAGTGGGCGGCCCTGGCGGGGGACACCCCCACAGTGACCCTGGAGTCGGAGCTGCCCGGCGCCGTGGCCCTGATCACACCGGACAATGAGGCACTGGGCCGGGCGCTGGCCCGGCGGGCCCTGGAGGAGTACCGGGGCGGGACCGTTCTGCTTCTGGACTGCCTCCCGGAGAATACCGGGGTGCGGGCCCGGGTGGAGGCGGCGGAGGCCGCCCTGATCCGCGGCGGGGCCACGGTGCTCCGCTGGTCGGAGACCGGGGAGGAGGAGCTGGCCCGCCTGGATGAGGCGGGCAGCCTGGCACAGGTGGTCGCACTGGAGGCGGGGACCACAGAGCGCGCGGCCGAGATCAAGGAGCGCTCCGGCAGCGGCGCGGCCCTCTACGGCGTGGGTGTGACCGGGCGGATCGCCGCCTGGCTGGAGCGGGGGACCATCTCCGCCGTGGCGGCCTGGAGCGAATACGCCGCGGGCTATCTGGCGGTCCAGCAGGCGGTGGGAGCGGCCGGCGAAAAGACCGAGCCGCTGACAGGGACACTGCCCTTTTCAGTGGTGGGAGGCGATGAGATCTATGAACCAGAGTATCAAAAGCTGCTGTTCCCGGTCACGTCCTGACCGGCGGCGGGCCGCCGCGCTTTCGGCACTGCTGGCCTGCGCCCTTCTGCTGTCCGGCTGTGAGAGCCGGGGCACGGAGAAGACGGAGACCGTCCGGGTGGGCGTGGCCATCTATCAGCAGGACGACACCTTTATTTCCAATGTGGTCCAGGAGATGGAGCGTCTGGCCCGGGAGAAGGAGGGGGAGAGCCCCCTGAAGATCAACCTGAGCATCGCCGACGGCCAGAGCAACCAGACCCTCCAGATGGAGCAGGTGGACCGCTTTTTGGACTGGGGGTGCGATGTGCTGTGCGTCAACATGGTGGACCGCACCGCGGCGGCGGTGATCGTGGACAAGGCGGAGGAGGCCGGCGTGCCGGTGATCTTTTTCAACCGCCAGCCGGTGGAGGAGGACCTCCAGCGCTGGGAGAGGGCCTACTATGTGGGGCCAAGAGGCGAGCAGTCCGGGATATTTCAGGGACAGATCGTGTGGGAGCAGTGGCAGGAGGACCGGGAGCGGGTGGACCGGAACGGGGACGGCGTGCTCCAGTATGTGATGCTGGAGGGGGAGCCCAGCCACCAGGACGCCCTGCTGCGCACGGAGTACTCCATCAAGACCCTCACCAACGCCGGAGTTTTGGTGGAGAAGCTGGCCAGCGATACCGCCAACTGGAACCGTGGGCAGGCGGCGGCCAAGATGTCCCAGTGGCAGCAGGAGTTTGGCAGCCGGATCGAGGCGGTCTTTGCCAACAATGACGATATGGCGCTGGGGGCTATCGATGTGCTGCTGGAGGCGGGGGTGGCCCCGGAGGAGATGCCTGTGATCGTGGGCGTGGACGCCACCGCTCCGGCCCTGGAGGCCATGGAGGCGGGGACGCTCAGCGGGACGGTGCAGAACGCCAAGGAGATGCCCCAGGTCCTGATGGATCTGGCGCTGGCCCTGTACGCCGGGGAGGACCCGGCCCAGACCGCCGAACTGACGGCGGAGCACTATGTCTGGCTCCCCTACCGGGAGGTCAACCAGGAAAATTTCCGGAGCTTTCAGGAGGAATAGCCTGTCTCTTATACACATCTCCGAGCCCACGAGACCGGAGCCTATCTCG
>OWIA01000690.1_pt1 | contig 12951 bp, 8 predicted proteins | sample 1732881 | NCBI WGS metagenome assembly OWIA01 (sample SAMN05065764, study PRJEB22554) | human gut metagenome | biome: ENVO:2100002; feature: ENVO:00000062; material: ENVO:00002003 | host: Homo sapiens | place: USA
CGAGATAGGCTCCGGTCTCGTGGGCTCGGAGATGTGTATAAGAGACAGGAAAAAAACATCCGTCAGGTAGTTCCTTATGTACCGGGAGAACAGCCTGCAGGTGATAAGATCGTTAAATTGAATACAAATGAAAATCCATATCCACCGGCGCCAGGTGTAAAAAAGGTCTTAGAAGAGATGGAAGCAGACCGTTTACGTAAGTATCCGGATCCTACAGCGTCCATTTTAGTTAAGGAACTGGCTTCTTATTATGGATTAAACGAGGATCAGGTTTTCGTGGGAGTAGGTTCAGATGATGTACTTGCCATGTCATTTCTTACTTTCTTCAACTCAGATAAACCGGTGCTTTTCCCGGATGTGACCTATTCTTTCTATAAAGTATGGGCGGATCTTTTTAAAGTACCGTTTGAGACACCTGTTTTAAAAGAAGATTTTACCATTGATGTAAAAGATTATGAAAAGGAAAACGGCGGTGTGATCTTCCCAAATCCAAATGCGCCAACAGGTGTATATATGCCACTGGATCAGGTAGAAGAGATCTTAAAGGCAAATCAGGATGTGGTAGTGATCGTAGATGAGGCTTATGTGGATTTTGCAGGGCCTTCCGCACTGGAACTTCTGGATAAATATGAAAATCTTTTAGTAGTCCAGACTTTCAGCAAGTCCCGCTCCATGGCAGGTATGCGTATTGGTTTTGCAATGGGACATCCGGATCTGATCCGCGCTTTAAATGATGTAAAATACTCTTATAATTCCTATACCATGAACCTTCCATCTCTCTTAGCAGGTGTGGAAGCAGTAAAGGATAAGGAATATTTTGAAAAGACAATTGAAAAGATCGTAGCTACCAGGGAACGTGCAAAGAAGCGTCTTACAGAACTGGGATTTACCTTCCCCAATTCCCAGTCCAATTTTATTTTCGCTTCTCATAAGTCCGTTCCGGCCGGAAAGATTTTTGAGGCTTTAAAGAAAGAACAGATCTATGTGCGCTATTTTAAAACACCAGGTCTGGATAACAGTCTGCGTATTTCCATTGGAACAGATGAGGAAATGGATACATTATTCCGCTTTTTGGAAGCATATTTACCCAATGCCTGAAAGGAAGATGAGTGAATGGATAAACATATCCTGCGTCTGATACTAAAGATCCTGCTGCCTGCGTCCGGATGGTTTCTTTTATGCTTTTTCGGACCCAGGTGTTTGAAATTTTTTATGCCCTTTGTGATCGGCTGGCTGATCTCCATGCTGGCCAATCCGCTGGTGCGTTTTCTTGAGAGAAAGCTATGCCTGGTGCGAAAACACAGTTCCATGGTCATTGTAGCCGGAGCCCTGGCTCTGGTCATTGGCCTTATTTATCTGGCTGTGTCAAATGGTGCCAGGCTTTTGTGGTCTTTTATGAAAGACCTGCCTGACTTATATGCAGGGATCGAAGCGGAAGTTCAGGAAAGCCTGACCCATTTGGAAAATCTGTTTGCCTATGCACCTGCAGGCATCAGGACAGGCTGGGAAAAACTGGGAAATAATCTGGGGGAACTGGTAGGAAAGCTGGCAGGTTCCATTGCCCCGCCTACAGTAGAGGCAGCAGGGGCAGTGGCGAAAATGATCCCCTCGCTTATGGTGTACTCTGTTGTTACTATTCTGTCAGCTTATTTTTTTATTGCAGACAGAGACCGGATCCTGGCTTTTGTAAGAAGCCATATGCCTGACTGGGCAAAAAAATACAGCCAGTATATAAGGACAGAGGCCCGACGTCTGATCGAATGCTATTTTACTGCCCAGTTCAAAATTATGGCAGTGGTATGGATAATACTGACAGTGGGATTTTTCATACTTGGAGTAAAATATAGCCTGTTATGGGGATTTCTCATTGCATTTTTAGATTTTCTTCCGGTATTTGGAGCAGGAACAGCTCTGTTTCCATGGGGGATCATTAAGCTGCTGGGAGGGGAATATGCCTTTGCAGCAGGGCTTCTGCTTATTTATGTACTTACCCAGGTGATCCGCCAGGTAGTACAGCCTAAGTTAGTAGGAGACAGTCTGGGATTAAACCCCATATTGACCCTGCTATTCCTGTATTTAGGTTTTAAATTAAAAGGTATTGCAGGAATGATCCTGGCAGTACCCTGTGGTATGTTTTTTGTGAGCCTGTATAATTATGGAGCCTTTAGAAATATCACGGACAGCCTAAAGGAGCTGGCAGATATCCTGAAAGCATTCATGAATGAAAAATGACAATGTCAGAAAGGTTTTTTATATAAAAGATATGGAAAAAAAAGAAAAAAAGATTCCTGTAAGCCGCAGTAAGTCGGCTTTTAAAGAAAGGGAGCGGGAAAGAAAAGAAAAAGAAAGAGCGGAAAGAGAAAAGGCCAAGGCTGTCATGGAAGAAAACCTGGCAGATGAAAATGAAACACAGGAAAATGAAACACAGGAAACAGAGAAAAAGCCATTTTCCTGGAAGCTTGCAGCGGGAATACTGGCAGGTGTAGTAATAACCGGTGCAGCCGGATATGTGGGTATGTCTATGAAATACCAGAATACATACCTTCCAGGTACCTGCATTAATGGAATGAATGCAGCAGGAATGAGTCCTAAAGCAGTAGAAGAAGCTATGGCAAAGGAGGCAGGCGATTATTCCCTGCGCCTGGTGTTGAGAAATGATGCGTCTGAGAATATAGAGGGAAGTGCCATTGGGCTTAATACTGTATTTGATGGAAGTCTTGAAAACATCCTTAAGCAGCAAAATCCTTATACCTGGCCCATTCATATGATAAAAGGGGAAAATTATGAGATCGAGACTATGCTGGCTTATGAGGATGAGGCTCTTGATCAGGCAGTAGACAGCTTAAATGCCATGGATCCGGCTCATGTGACTGCGCCGGAGAATGCTCATTTATCAGACTATATAAAAGGAGAAGGCTATTCTGTTATTCCTGAGACAGAAGGAGACCAGTTAAATCCTGAAAAAGTAAAGGAAGAAGTAAAGGCGGCTATTAACGATCTGAAAGAAGAGATCGATCTGGATGAGCTGGGCTGCTATGAAGAGCCTGCTGTCCGCTCAGATGATGAAAGCCTTACAGCTATGGCTGACAGCCTGAACCATTATGTAAATATGACAGTCACTTATACCATGGGGAGCAAGAATGAGATCCTGGACGGTGAGCAGATCCATACCTGGCTTTCTTATTCAGATGGTCAGGTCACAGTGGATGAAGGAAAGATCTCTGAATATGTAAAGTCCCTGGCATCCAAATACAATACTGCATATACAAAACGTACCTTTAAGACCAGTTATGGACCGGAAGTAGAGGTAAGCGGTGTTTATGGCTGGCGTATTGACCAGCAGGCAGAGGCAGCTGCATTAAAAGAAGCCCTTGCAGAGGGAAAAAATGTTACAAAGGAACCTGCCTATGCCCAGAAAGCGGCCAGCCATGATGGCAATGATTATGGAAATACCTATGCAGAGGTAAATTTAACGGCCCAGCATATGTATTTTTACAAAGATGGAAAGAAGATCCTGGAGTCTGATTTTGTATCCGGAAATGTTTCAAAGGGATATACCACGCCTCCGGGACTGTTCAGCCTGACTTACAAGCAGAGGGATGCAACCTTAAAGGGACAGGGGTATGCAAGTCCTGTAAAGTTCTGGATGCCATTTAACGGCGGTATCGGTTTCCATGATGCCAGCTGGAGAAATACCTTTGGCGGCACTATTTACAAAAAGAATGGCTCCCATGGCTGTGTAAATATGCCATATGCAGCAGCCAAAACTTTATTTGAAAATGTGTATGCCGGTATGCCGGTCATCTGTTATAACCTGGCAGGAACGGAAAATGCCCAGTCTTCCAAGGCTTCAGGAAAGGATGACACAGCAGTACCTGCACAGCCAACAACGGCAGCACAGCCGACCCAGGCACCGTCCCAGACCCAGCCGGCAGAGACTCAGGCACCTGCTACAGACCCTGCGGGACCGGGAGAGACCACAAAGGCACCAGAGACTGCTGCACCGACCCAGGCACCTTCCGAGTCTGCTATTGTACAGCCGATAGAAACCACCTCTCCGGCGGAGAATGCCACAAAAGAAGTGGGGCCTGCGTTTACCACAGAAGCTCCTGCAGAGGAGATCGGACCAGGGGTCTGATGGCAGAAAACGTTGACAAATCGCAAAAACCATTCTATAATGCGTTTTGACACAACGAGGACGAACATACATAGAACGAAATAAAGACGGATTTCGGAGTTGGACTCCGGATATCCCAGATCCAACCAGGGAGGAATGAATTATGACAATGGCTAAGAAGGCAGCTAAAACATCTGCAGTAAAAGAAACTGTAAAGGAAACCGTAAAAGAAACCGCAAAAGAGGTAGCTCCAGTAGTAAAGGAGACTGTAAAAGAAGCAGCAGCTACTGTAAAGGCAGTTGCAGCAGAGGCAAAGGAAGCTGTTAAGAAGGCTCCTGCAAAGAAGCCTGCAGCTAAGAGAACAACTGCAAAGAAGGCAGTTGAGCCAAAGATGGAAGTACATTTCCAGTTCGCTGGTAAGGATATCCTTGCTAAGAGCGTATTAGATCAGGCTGTAGAAGCATACAAGAGCACTCACAAAGATGTAGAGATCAAGGAAGTTGAGCTTTACATAGTTGCAGAAGAGGGCGCAGCTTACTATGTAGTAAACGGTGAAGCATCTGACGACTTCAAGGTTATGCTGTAATCGAAAAATCTTTTAGAACAGAAATTATGAAAAAGGCTGGTGGGCGGATAGACCTGCCGGCCTTTTCCTGTTTGTAACATAATCTGATAAACTCGTAATTTGACAAAGAAAGGAAACAATGGGATGACAGAACTGCCACAACGCTTTAAAGAGCGCATGAGGGAACTGCTTGGAAATGAATATGAAGCATTTGAAGCCAGCTATGAGCAGGAAAAGGTACAGGGACTGCGGTTTAACAGTTTAAAGACAAAAGAGAGAAGAGAACCTGACTGGGAAGAAGCAGGGGTAAAGACTCTGGCAGCAGAAACCGCAAAACTCTTAAATATGGAATTAACGCCGGTTCCCTGGGTAAAAGAAGGTTATTATTACCCGTTAGATGCAAGACCTGGCAAACACCCGTTCCATGAAGCAGGACTTTACTATATCCAGGAGCCAAGTGCCATGTCCGTAGTAGAGTTTTTAAATCCGAAACCAGGGGAAAATGTACTGGATCTGTGTGCAGCTCCCGGCGGAAAGTCCAGCCATATTGCATCCCGTTTAAAAGGAGAAGGCTTTCTTTTATCAAATGAGATCCATCCGGGCAGGGCAAAGATCCTTTCCCAGAATATGGAGCGCATGGGAGTTGGAAACTGCGTAGTCACAAATGAAGATGCAGCAAGCCTTGCGAAAGTCTTTCCTCAGTTTTTTGACCGGATTGCAGTAGATGCTCCCTGTTCCGGAGAGGGAATGTTCCGTAAAGAGGAAGAAGCAGTCAGACAGTGGAGCGAGGACCATGTAAAAATGTGCGCTGCCCGTCAGAGAGAGATCTTAGAAGATGCAGCTTCTATGTTAAAACCAGGGGGAACCATGGTCTATTCTACCTGTACTTTTGCGCCGGAAGAAAATGAAGGGACCATTCTTGCCTTTTTAAAGAGCCATGATGATTTTTACCTGGAAGAGAGAGAATGCCCCAAAGGGCTTATGGCTGCAGTGCCGCAGTGGGCCTTTTTTGGAGCAGATAAGGAAGATGACTCTGAACGGGACCTGGCAGGAGAGAACGGAATTGAAAAGTATCATCTGGAACGTGCGTTCCGCATTATGCCCCATAAGACAGAGGGAGAAGGCCATTTTATGGCAGTGCTCCGCCGCAAAGAAGACGGTATGGGCTTTTCAGGAAAAAGAAGCCTGCCTGCTTATATGGATCTGAAAAAAGAAAAAGATGTGTTAAAAGAACTGCACCGTTTTCTGGAGGAGACACTGACAGAGCCGGAAGTACTGAAAAAAAGAAAAGAATATCTGCGTTTTGGGGACCAGCTGTATCTGCTGCCGCCTCAGATGGTAAGTTTAAAAGGACTGAAAGTGCTGCGTCCGGGGCTTCATATTGGAACCATTAAAAAGAACCGCTTTGAACCATCTCATGCCCTGGCATTGTGGCTGTTTCCGGAAGATGCAAAAGTACAAAAAGAAGTAGAACCAGATGGAACAGAGGCAGTGAAATATTTAAAGGGGGAGACACTGACCGGTGATACCGGTATGTCTGCTCCCTGTGAAAAAGGCTGGGTATTGATCTGTACAGGAAATGTAAGTCTTGGCTGGGGCAAGATGGCTGCCGGGACCATTAAAAATCATTATCCCAAAGGCCTTCGGTGGATGTAAGTTCCGGCTCTTTTACCAAAGCTGCCATATCCGCAGGCAGATGGGCCGTAAAGCTTAAAGGCTCTCCGGTAAGGGGATGGATAAACTCCAGACCATAAGAGTGAAGGGGCTGGCGGCTGATATAACGGTAGTCCGGGTTATAGAGGAAATCTCCGGGAAGGGGGTGGCCAATATAACTCATATGGACACGGATCTGGTGGGTCCGCCCCGTATCTAATTTAAGGCTGATATAGGAAAGATCCTTTTCTTCATCATAAGAGAGCAGGCGGTAACGGGTCCTGGCTGTCTCACCATGTTCAAAGTCAATACGGCGAAGGACGGTAGAGTCTTCAGCCCGTCCAATGGGGGCATCAATGATGCCCTCTTTTTCTGTTTTTCCGCAGACAATTGCCCGGTACTGTCTGTGGATCTGCCTGTTAAGCATCTGGTCTGAAAGGATGCAGCCAGCTAAAAGATGTTTAGCGATCACTAAAAGGCCGGTGGTATCCCGGTCTAAGCGGTTGATCGCCCGGTAGACTAAGGTCTGGCCTTTGCTCTGGTAATACCAGGCAACTGCATTTGCCAGCGTGTGGTCAAAATGGCCCTGGGAAGGGTGGATGGGTACACCGGCATCTTTATTTACCACTAAAATATCTTCATCTTCGTAAACAATATTTAAAGGAAGTTCTACAGGGACAATATTCTGAGAATTTTCCTCCTCTAAAGTAGCAATAAGTATCTCACCTGCCTGGAGCCTGTGGATGGTAAATGCAAGCTCTCCCCCGATGGTAAGGCCGGTAGGAGAATTCCGCAGTTTTACCACCAGACGGTGGGAATAACCTTTGCTTCTTAAAAACTGTTCTACGGTCTTTCCCTGGTCCTTTTCTGTTATTTTATATTGTAATGTCTTTTTGATCATCGATTGTCTGTATTCCCTTCATGATCTTTGTTAGATCGTTTATCTGTTTTAAGTTTCCTGTAAATCATAACACAGCCTAAAAGGTTCGTCAAAAGCTTCCGGTGCAGGTTATTGCATATCTGCAGGAAAATGGGAATAGGATGAAATAAGATTTTGAGAGTACATAAATGCTCCAGGGAGAAAATGGATGAGAAAAAAGATCAGGCCTGTATGGTTATGGCTTCTGTTTTTAACACTGTTTCTGGGGCTGATATTTCAAAGTTTTCCTGTTAAGGCCCAGGAACAGGAAGAACTCCGCCTGTATTCCCAGTCCGCCGTGCTTATGGATGGTTTAAGCGGACGCATCTTATATGGAAAAAATGCAGAACAGATCCGTCCCATGGCCAGCACCACGAAGATCATGACCTGTATCCTTGCCCTTGAAAATGGAAAAACGGAAGAATGGGTAAGTGCCTCTTCTTATGCAGCCTCCCAGCCTAAAGTCCGTATGGGAGTAAGAAAAGGGGAGCAGTACCGTTTAAAGGACCTGCTGTATGGCCTGATGCTGGAGTCTTATAATGATGCAGCTGTGATGATCGCGGAATTTATAGGCGGTACAAGAGAAGGTTTTGCAGCTATGATGAATGAAAAAGCCAGGGAGTTAGGCTGTAAGGATACCTGGTTTATTACCCCCAATGGTTTAGACGCCCAGGAAACAGATGAAAAGGGAGAAATACATACCCATTCCACTACAGCAAAAGATCTGGCAAGGATCTTATTATACTGTATACAGGAGTCGCCGAAAAAAGAGGAGTTTTTAAAGATAACCAGGACCCAGAACCATGGATTTTATGATCTGGAAAATAAAAGGCAGATCCAGTGCCGCAATCACAATGCTCTTTTGGATATGATGGACGGGGCCCTTACAGGAAAGACCGGTTTTACTGGGGGCGCAGGTTATTCTTATGTTGGTGCGCTGGAAAAAAATGGAAAACTTTTTATCATTGCCCTGTTAGGCTGTGGCTGGCCTCCTCATAAAACCTGGAAATGGTCAGATGCCAGAAGCCTTCTTTCCTATGGAATGGAAAATTATGAGAAAACAGATCTGTATGAACGCTGCCAAAAAACAGAGCCATTGCCTGTAAAAGTAGATGGCGGCATCTGCTGGGGAGAGCAGCCTCAGGACCATGTGCTGGCAAGGGAAGATTTACGATCAGAGGAAAAACATGTTTATGCTCTGGTAAAAAAAGAGGAAAAACAGGAAAAAAAGGTGTTCCTGCCAAAGCAGCTGCAGGCTTCTGTAAAAGAAGGGCAGAAGATAGGACGGGTTTGTTATTATGTAGAAGGGGAATTGCTAAGGGAAATTCCCTTATACAGTGACCGCCAGATCACAAAAATGACTTTTTGGGGAACGCTGGAACATATTTTTGGTCTGTGGGTCCACAAGTGTTAAAGTTTTCTTACGAATTAGTTTGATTTGTGTGAACATTTTTTGTTGCGGTTGACATTAAGGAGTAAATATCATTATAATGATACCAGTGTCGAAAGGTAAAAATCCGACGCAAGCCTGCTTGCAGGAGGATTTTTTATCTTGGGACACGCAAAAACATGAGTAAGTAGCCATTTTTGCAAAAAATGAGCGGATTACTAATGGTTTTGAAGATTGCGAGAGCACAAAGTGCGTAGCAATCTGGTATCATGAGATACAGAAAATTCAGGAGATAATACAGCAAGATGAAGGGAAAAATATACAAAAAAGGTCTGGCAGTCCTGTTAGGCCTGACACTGGCGGCCAACCTTCCGGTGACCAGCCCGTTGTCCATCCACATGTTGGATTCCTATGCTTATACGGGGGCGGCTACAGTCAAGGCGTCCTCTTTAAATGTAAGAAGTGATGCAGGAACCGGTTACAGTGCAGTGGCCCGTCTGGCAGCAGGAGCCAGCATCCAGATCACAGGAGAAAAAAAGGGAACTGATGGAAAGACCTGGTACCGGATCCAGTACACAGGCAGTAACGGTCAGGCAGGTACAGGTTATGTATCCGCCGCTTACATAAGACTCCCTGTTTCCTATTCTACAGATGCAAGCTTTGAGTCCTATCTGACTTCCCAGGGATTTCCGGAAAGTTATAAGGATGGTTTAAGACAGCTTCATGCCCAGTATCCAAACTGGGTATTCCGGGCGAAAAATACAGGGATCGACTGGAATACGGCCATTGAAAATGAGTCGGTCCTGGGTCGAAACCTGGTTGCAACAGGAAGCATTTCTTCCTGGAAATCCGTAGAAAGCGGTGCCTATAACTGGGATAACAGTACCTGGACCGGCTTTGACGGCAGCAACTGGGTAGCAGCTTCCCAGGACATTATCCGTTATTACATGGACCCAAGAAACTTTTTAGATGATACCTATGTATTCCAGTTCCTTTCCCATGAATATGATGGAAGCACACAGACAAAAGAGGGCCTTACAGGAATGGTTTCCGGCTCCTTCCTTTCCGGAACAACAGACTCCACCGGAACAGGGGGAAGTTCTTCTTCCGGCGGTTCTTCTACACCAGGAGGCAGCAGCTCTTCCGGCAGTTCTTCCAGTTCTGTTTCACAGGAGGGACCGGGAGGAAGAAACGGTGCAACAGGTGATACAAATCATGGACCTGGTGTGGCAGGAGGCAGCCCTTCCGGCAGCAGTTCTTCTGGTGAGAGCAGCACTACATCCGGCAGCAATGATGTAAGCACCCAGGCACCGGGAAGCAGTTCCGGTTCGGGAAACAGTACAGAAAGCAGTACAGGAGATGGAAATGTAAGTCTGGAAGCGCCTCATGCGTCTATTACACCAAAGGAGCATAACCTGGTAACTTCCAATGTAAGCCTGGTAGCTCCGGGACAGTCTGATGGCACGATAAATAGCACAGGCAGTTCACAGCCTGGAACTGTAACCACTGATAACAGTTCTTCCAGTCCTTCCGGCCAGACAACAAGTCCTTCTTCCGGCTCATCTGGAAGCAAGAGCTATGTGGATATCCTTATGGATGCAGCAGCGCAGTCCGGCGTAAGTCCTTATGTTTTAGCTGCCATGATCCTTCAGGAGCAGGGAACCAATGGCGGAACACCGCTGATCTCAGGTAATTATTCCGGATATTCCGGTTACTATAACTTCTTTAACGTAGAAGCCTATCAGTCCGGTTCCATGTCTGCAACCCAGATGGGACTGCGGTATGCAAGTCAGTCCGGCAGTTATGGAAGACCATGGAATACAGTAGAAAAATCCATTTTAGGCGGTGCCCAGAATTATGGTGACAACTATGTAAAAGCAGGGCAGAATACATTTTACCTTAAAAAGTTCAATGTGCAGGGATCCAATCCTTATAAACATCAGTACATGAGCAATGTACAGGGAGCAGCCTCAGAAGCAGAGCGCCTTTCCAAGGCATACAGTTCCTTAAAGAGTTCTGCCCTGGAATTCCAGATCCCTGTATTTAACAACATGCCGGCACAGGCATGCAGCGCGCCTACAGGAGACGGAAGTCCTAACAACAAACTTTCTGGTCTGAGTGCAGATGGTTTCAGCTTAACTCCTTCCTTCAGCAAGGATACAACAAGCTACAATCTGATCGTAGATACTTCTGTGACCAGCCTTCAGATCAGCGCTACAGCAGCAGACGGCAAGGCATCCGTTGCAGGTACCGGAAATACAGAACTTACTGGTAATTCCAGTGATATTACTATTACTGTTACAGCTCAGAATGGAAGCACAAGGACATACAGTATCCACGTAGTACGTCAGTCAGGAGGAAACACACCTTCCGGCACGGGATCAGCAAATTCTTCAAACAGCAGTTCCTCTTCCAGTCCGGCAAGTCCGGGCGGAAGCAGTGGAGGACCAGGTGACACGGGAAGCAGCCAGACACCTGGAGGCAGCAATGTGACCATTGTGAATGTGCAGTAAAAAAACAGGAAAGCAGGAATCAATATGACAATCAAACAGATCAGACGGTGGGCAGCCGCAGTTGCAGCCATCTGTCTATTAACCTTATTTTTGCCATTATACGGAATGACGGCGTTTGCAGCTACTGCAAGGATCGCTTTTTCAGATCCTACCGCATCTGTAGGCAGTGAGATCAATGTAAAAATGAAGATCACCAGCAGTGATAACCTTTCTACAGCGGATATCATGCTGGCATATGATCCGGGAAGCCTGGAATTCATAGAAGGAACCAATGCAGAAGGCGGAAATGGAGCAGTCCGTGTTCATGGTGACGGCGGTGGCGCAAATACCACCACCCTTGCCTATGACTTAAAGTTTAAGGCATCTGCAGCAGGAACCAGCAAGATTACAGTTACCAGCCAGGAGATCTACGATGCGTCTTCCCAGATCGTAACCGTAGACAAACAGGGTGAGTCCCAGGTAACAGTCAGTGCTTTATCAAGCGCTTCCAAGGACGCAAGCTTAAAATCCCTTCAGGTATCCCCGGGAAGCCTGACACCGGAATTTTCTTCTGATGTAGACTCCTATGCAGTTACCGTAGGAACCGATGTGGATAAACTGATCATCAGTGCAGATACTACAGATGAAGGCGCTTCCAAGGTGGTAAGCGGCAATGAAAATCTCCAGATGGGTGAAAACAGAGTTACTTTAAAAGTAACTGCCCAGGACGGAGAAACTACAAAGGAATATGTGATCGTTGTCACCAAGCAGGAAGGCGGTCCAAATGAAAGTACACAGGATGGAACTGGTGAAGAAAGCTTTGAACAGTTCCAGATGACTGTATCCAGACGCAGCTTTACAGTGATGGCACCGGATGCTTCTGTACAGGTACCGGAAGGACTGGTGGAAACAGCCATTACCATTGACGGACATGCTGTAAAAGGCTGGGTATGGGGCAATGAAACAGAGCATCAGTATTGCGTGATCTACGCTATGAATGAAGCTGGCGAGAAGAATTTCTACCGCTATGACTTAAATAATAATGAGCGTACCATTCAGCGTTACTTTGAAGACCCGGCTGCTCAGGGAGCAGTAAGTGAGGAAGTTTATACACAGCTGGCAGACAAGTATGACTCCTTAAGAAATGACTACAGCCTGTTCAGGACACTGCTGATCGCTGCCATCGTTGTAGCACTGATCTTTATGGTACTTCTCATCGTATCTGTTACAGGTAAGAAAAAGAAATCTTCTTCAGCAGAGAAAAAGACAGCCCGTTCTGAAAAGAAACCTGTAAAAGAGGAAGATGAGGACGAGGACGATCTTTATGGCGAAGAGGTGGAAGAGCCTGAAGACGAACCGGAAGATGATCTGGAAGAAGTAGACGACCAGGACGAGGATGACTTCCAGTTTGAGGATCTGGATGATGCAGATGATAAGGAACCGGAAGAGGACGAGCCAGAGGAAGACTCTGTAGATGAAAATGAAAAAGAAAATCCAAAAGAGGATACAGAGGATGAAGATCTGGAAGAAGATGATATAGAAGACTTTGACTTTGAAGATCTGGATATAGACGAGGTGGAAGAGCAGGAAGAAGAAAAAGAACCTGCCGGATCCGAAGAAACTTCTGAAGACCAGAACGAAAAAGAAGAAGATGATTTTGAGGTATTTGACCTGTAAAATGTAACGCTTAAACAACCAGGCGGCCCTGAAAGTCAGGAATGGGCTGCCTGACAAATAGGAACAGAAAGGATGATAAGCGATGTATTGTGTCTGTCTCTTATACACATCTCCGAGCCCACGAGACCGGAGCCTATC
>OWIA01000730.1_pt1 | contig 12593 bp, 6 predicted proteins | sample 1732881 | NCBI WGS metagenome assembly OWIA01 (sample SAMN05065764, study PRJEB22554) | human gut metagenome | biome: ENVO:2100002; feature: ENVO:00000062; material: ENVO:00002003 | host: Homo sapiens | place: USA
CACTATACACACTATGGCCGTTTGTGTCCTATCGAATCTCCTGAAGGACCGAACATCGGTTTGATTTCTTCTTTGTGTGTATATGCCAAGATTAACGACCTCGGTTTCATTGAAACCCCTTACCGTAAGGTGCAAGACGGAGTGGTTGATTTATCATTGGAAACCGGTATTGAATATTTGACAGCAGAAGAGGAAGAAGGCAAGATTATTGGACAGGGTAATGCACCGTTGAATGATGACGGTACGTTTATCCGTAAGAAAGTAAAGTGTCGTCAGGATGACGATTATCCGGTTGTTCCCCCTTCTGATGTGAATCTGATGGACGTGGCTCCGCAGCAGATTGCTTCTATTGCCGCATCTTTGATTCCGTTCTTGGAGCATGACGACGCGCACCGTGCGTTGATGGGTTCAAACATGATGCGCCAGGCCGTGCCTTTGTTGCGTAGCGAATCTCCGATTGTAGGTACCGGTATAGAAAAACAGGTATGTGAGGATTCCCGTACGATGATTACGGCCGAGGGTGATGGCGTGATTGAATATGTGGACGCTACGACTATTCGTATTTTGTACGACCGTACGGAAGAAGAAGAGTTCGTAAGTTTCGAGCCTGCGTTGAAAGAATACCGCATCCCGAAGTTCCGTCGTACAAACCAGAATATGACGATTGACCTTCGTCCTATCTGCGATAAAGGCCAACGCGTAAAAGCCGGGGACATTTTGACGGAAGGTTATTCTACCCAGCAAGGAGAATTGGCTTTGGGTAAGAACCTTTTGGTGGCTTACATGCCATGGAAAGGCTATAACTATGAGGATGCCATTGTGCTGAACGAGCGCGTGGTACGCGAAGATATTTTGACCTCAATCCATGTGGAAGAATTCTCGTTGGAAGTTCGTGAAACGAAACGTGGAGTGGAAGAGTTGACGGCTGATATTCCGAATGTAAGCGAAGAAGCTACTAAAGATTTGGATGAGAATGGTATTGTCCGCGTCGGTGCCCGCATTCAGCCGGGTGATATTATGATCGGTAAGATTACTCCGAAGGGTGAGAGCGATCCTTCGCCCGAAGAGAAGCTGCTGCGTGCCATTTTCGGTGATAAAGCCGGTGATGTGAAGGATGCTTCTTTGAAAGCTTCTCCGTCATTGAATGGTGTGGTGATAGATAAGAAGTTGTTCTCCCGTGCCATCAAGACACGTGCTGCCAAGGCTGCGGACAAACTGATTCTTCCGAAAATAGACGAGGAATTCAACAGCAAGGTTGAAGATTTGAAGGCCATCTTGATAGACAAATTGTTGGAGCTGACGAAAGACAAGGTTTCACAAGGCGTGAAAGATTATATGGGTAGCGATGTGATTGCTTCGGGACGTAAGTTTGCGGCTTCCGCTTTGGAAGGACTCGATTTTACGACGATACAGTTAAGTGGCTGGACGGACGACGAGCATCTGAACGGTTTGATATCTCAACTGATTATAAACTTCCTGAAGAAATACAAGTTGCTTGATGCCGAACTGAAACGTAAGAAGTTTGCGATTACGATTGGTGATGAATTGCCTTCGGGTATCATTCAGATGGCTAAGGTTTATATCGCCAAGAAACGTAAGATCGGTGTCGGCGACAAGATGGCCGGACGTCACGGAAACAAGGGTATCGTATCAAAAATCGTACGTCAGGAAGACATGCCGTTCTTGGCTGACGGAACGCCGGTCGATATCGTTTTGAATCCGTTGGGTGTGCCTTCTCGTATGAACATCGGTCAGATTTTCGAGACTGTTTTAGGGGCTGCCGGAAAAGAACTTGGAGTGAAGTTTGCTACTCCGATTTTCGATGGTGCTACGTTGGATGACTTGTGTGAATGGACGGATAAGGCTGGTTTACCGCGCTATTGCTCTACGCAGTTGTATGACGGCGAGACCGGTGAGAAGTTCGACCAGTTGGCCACTGTCGGTATTGCTTATATGCTGAAGTTAGGTCACATGGTAGAAGACAAGATGCACGCCCGTTCCATCGGTCCGTATTCATTGATTACCCAACAGCCGCTCGGAGGTAAGGCGCAGTTCGGTGGTCAGCGTTTCGGAGAAATGGAAGTCTGGGCCATCGAGGCGTTCGGTGCATCTCATGTGCTACAAGAAATTTTGACTATCAAGTCGGACGATGTGGTAGGCCGTTCGAAAGCATACGAAGCGATTGTCAAGGGCGAGCCGATGCCAACTCCGGGTATTCCGGAATCGCTGAATGTGTTGCTCCACGAGCTGAGAGGCTTGGGATTGAGCATTACGCTTGAATAACAGTTGAACTCTTTTATTAATAACAGAATATGGCTTTTAGAAAAGAATCTAAAATAAAGAGTAACTTTACGAAGATAACCATCGGATTGGCTTCGCCCGAAGAAATCCTGGAAAATTCGTATGGTGAGGTTTTGAAACCCGAAACCATTAACTATCGTACCTATAAACCCGAACGTGACGGTTTGTTCTGCGAGCGTATTTTTGGTCCGACGAAGGATTATGAATGCCATTGCGGAAAATATAAACGGATTCGTTATAAAGGTATTGTCTGCGACCGTTGTGGCGTGGAAGTAACAGAAAAGAAGGTACGTCGCGAACGTTCAGGACACATTGCATTGGTGGTGCCTGTGGCTCATATCTGGTATTTTCGTTCGTTACCGAACAAAATCGGTTATCTGTTGGGAATACCGACAAAGAAGCTGGATGCAGTCATTTACTACGAACGTTATATAGTCATTCAGCCGGGCGTGCTGGCCGAAGAAGGAATCGCAGCCAATGACTTGTTGACCGAAGATGAATATTTGGATTATCTGGAGAAACTTCCCAAAGAGAACCAGTATTTGGATGATTCGGATCCTAATAAGTTCATAGCCAAGATGGGTGCAGAGGCCATTTATGACCTTTTGCTCCGTTTGGATTTGGATAAATTGTCATACGAATTGCGTGACAGTGCCAATGCCGATACGGCCCAGCAGCGTAAGACCGAAGCCCTGAAGCGGTTGCAGGTGGTTGAGTCTTTCCGTGCCAGTCGGGGACGCAATAAGCCCGAATGGATGATTATGAAAATCCTTCCGGTGATTCCGCCCGAACTGCGTCCGTTGGTTCCGTTGGATGGCGGCCGTTTTGCCACTTCCGACTTGAACGACTTGTATCGTCGTGTCATTATCCGTAACAACCGTCTGAAGCGACTGATTGAAATCAAAGCTCCCGAGGTGATTTTGCGTAATGAGAAACGTATGTTGCAAGAGGCCGTGGACAGCTTGTTCGACAACTCCCGCAAGTCCAGTGCGGTAAAGACGGATGCCAACCGTCCTTTGAAGTCCCTTTCCGATTCGTTGAAAGGTAAGCAAGGCCGTTTCCGTCAGAACCTGTTGGGTAAGCGTGTGGACTATTCAGCCCGTTCGGTAATCGTTGTAGGACCGGAGTTGAAGATGGGAGAATGCGGTCTGCCTAAATTGATGGCCGCAGAACTTTATAAGCCGTTCATCATCCGTAAGCTCATAGAACGCGGTATCGTGAAGACCGTGAAGTCTGCCAAGAAGATTGTAGACCGCAAGGAGCCTGTGATTTGGGATATTTTGGAATACGTGATGAAAGGACATCCGGTGTTGTTGAACCGTGCTCCGACATTGCACCGCTTGGGTATCCAGGCTTTCCAACCCAAGATGATAGAAGGTAAGGCTATTCAGTTGCATCCGTTGGCTTGTACGGCGTTCAATGCCGACTTCGACGGTGACCAGATGGCTGTGCATTTGCCTTTGAGCAACGAAGCGATTCTGGAAGCGCAGATTTTGATGTTGCAGTCTCACAATATCCTGAATCCGGCAAACGGCGCGCCGATTACGGTGCCTTCTCAGGATATGGTGTTGGGCTTGTACTATATTACCAAGCTCCGTCCAGGTTCTAAGGGCGAAGGTTTGACATTCTATGGTCCCGAAGAGGCTATCATTGCTTACAATGAGAAGCGTGTAGACATTCATGCGCCTATTAAAGTTGTGGTAAAGGACCTGAGTGCGAATGGCGAGCTGGAAAAGAAGATGGTGGAAACGTCCGTAGGCCGTGTGATTGTCAACGAAATCATACCGGAAGAAGTCGGTTATTTCAATGACATCATTTCCAAAAAGACCTTGCGCGGCATCATCACCGACGTGATCAAGACGGTAGGTGTGGCTCGTGCCTGCGAATTCCTGGACGGTATCAAGAATCTGGGTTATCGTATGGCATACGTGGGCGGTTTGTCTTTCAACTTGGGTGATATTATCATTCCGGAAGAAAAAGAGGAACTGGTTCGTCGCGGAAACGAAGAAGTGGAACGCATTGCCAATGATTATGGTATGGGTTTCATCACGGACAACGAACGTTATAACCAGGTCATCGATACTTGGACACACGTCAACAATGACCTTTCCAAGGTCTTGATGAAGACCATGAAAGAAGCCGACCAGGGGTTCAATGCCGTATATATGATGTTGGATTCCGGAGCCCGTGGTTCTGCCGGACAGATCAGCCAGCTTTCCGGTATGCGTGGTTTGATGGCCAAGCCCCAGAAAGCCGGAGCCGAAGGCGCCCAGATTATCGAAAACCCGATTCTTTCCAACTTCAAGGAAGGCATGAGCGTGTTGGAGTACTTCATTTCTACCCACGGTGCCCGTAAGGGTTTGGCCGATACGGCTTTGAAGACAGCCGATGCCGGTTACTTGACGCGTCGTCTTGTAGACGTATCCCACGACGTGATTATCACGGAAGAGGATTGCGGTACGTTGCGCGGTCTGGTATGTACGGCTTTGAAGAACGGCGATGAAGTCATTTCTTCACTTTACGAACGTATTCTCGGACGTGTGTCCGTGCATGATATTATCAATCCTACGACGGGTAAGTTGATTGTTTCCGCCGGGGAGGAAATCACGGAAGACAAGGCACAGGAAATCGAAGACTCTCCGATTGAGAGCGTGGAAATCCGTTCCGTATTGACTTGCGAGAGCCGTAAGGGAGTCTGCATGAAGTGCTATGGCCGCAACTTGGCTACGAGCCGGATGGTACAGAAAGGCGAGGCGGTCGGCGTGATTGCCGCCCAGTCCATCGGTGAGCCGGGTACACAGTTGACGTTGCGTACGTTCCATGCCGGTGGTGTGGCTTCGAATGCGGCAGCCAATGCATCTATCGTCGCGAAGTACGATTCGAAGGTAGAGTTCGAAGAGTTGCGTACGGTAGACATTACCGATGAGACCGGAAATGCAGCCAAGATGGTGGTAGGACGTTTGGCCGAGGTCCGCTTCGTCGACGTGAATACCGATATTGTCCTCTTCACGCAAAATGTGCCTTACGGTTCTACTTTGTATGTGAACGAAGGAGATAAAGTAGAGAAAGGCAAGCTGATAGCCAAGTGGGATCCGTTTAACGCGGTTATCGTGACGGAAACTCCGGGTAAGATTCAGTTTGAAGACGTGATAGAAGGTGTGACTTATCGTGTGGAAGCCGACGAGACGACGGGTCTGCGCGAGATGATCATCATAGAGTCAAAAGACAGGACGAAGGTTCCTTCGGCTCATATCTTGGACGAGAACGGAGAGCTGATTCGTACGTATAACTTCCCCATCGGCGGACACTTGGCTATTGAGGACAAGCAGATTGTCAAAGCCGGAGACGTATTGGTGAAGATTCCGCGTGCCGTAGGCAAGGCCGGCGACATCACGGGAGGTCTTCCGCGTGTGACCGAGTTGTTCGAAGCGCGTAATCCGTCTAATCCCGCTGTGGTTTCGGAAATCGACGGTGAGATCACGATGGGTAAACTGAAACGCGGTAACCGTGAGATTATCGTCACTTCCAAGTTGGGTGAAGTGAAGAAGTATCTCGTACCGTTGTCCAAGCAGATTCTGGTACAAGAGAACGACTATGTACGTGCCGGAACTCCACTATCAGACGGTGCCACTACGCCAGCCGACATTTTGGCCATTAAAGGTCCTACGGCGGTGCAGGAATATATCGTGAACGAGATACAGGACGTGTACCGTCTGCAAGGTGTGAAAATTAACGACAAGCACTTTGAGGTGATTGTCCGTCAGATGATGCGTAAGGTGCAGATTGACGAACCGGGCGACACTCGATTCTTGGAGCAGCAGATTGTGGACAAACTCGATTTCGCGGAAGAGAACGACCGCATTTGGGGTAAGAAAGTCGTGGTGGATGCCGGTGACTCGGAAACGATGCAAAAAGGTATGATTGTGACGGCCCGTAAGTTGCGTGACGAGAATTCTACGTTGAAACGTAAGGATTTGAAGTTAGTGCAGGTACGTGACGCCATGCCGGCCACCTCAATCCAGATTCTGCAAGGTATTACCCGTGCGGCACTGCAAACTTCGAGCTTCATGTCGGCAGCTTCCTTCCAGGAAACGACGAAGGTGCTGAATGACGCGGCCATCAATGGAAAGACCGATAAACTTGAAGGTATGAAGGAGAACGTCATCTGTGGTCATCTGATACCGGCAGGTACGGGACTTCGTGAGTTCGGCAAGATTGTCGTAGGCTGCAAGGAGGAGTACGACCGCCTGATGGCCAATCGTAAGTCTATATTGGATTTAGACGAGTAAAGAATACCTGTAAAGGAGTGTTGACAAGACCGCTTCCGGATATATTCGGAGGCGGTCTTTTTTGTAGTGTCGCGGCTCGTTTGTTCTGTGTTCATTTTAAGAGTGACCAGCACAAGCTTCCCGTGGTGGATGTGAAGGAGGAGCGTCAGACAGAATGTCAAAAAGTAAGTTTCTCCCCGTGAGAATCGTTCATTTGGGGACGAGTGGGGCCGTGGAGGAAAATAAACGATTCTCATCGGTTTTGCGGTTTCCTGTTTGTAAGGGAATGGGGGCTTAGGCTACCTTTTTGCCGGAAGGCCGGTCGGCTTGGGCGCATGGTGTATCGTTCCGGTAAAGCGCAAGGGCGTTTCCGGGAGCTTTTTGATAGTTGCCAAATGTATGTCGAAACGTCCGTTCTGGCTCTTGGCAGGCCGTTCTCAGTCCATCTTTTCCCGTTTTTGGGACGTTTTTGGGCTTTTTCCCACACTGCTTTTCCTCATCCTGCGCCAGATGATTTTTCGCTTTCAGCCGAATGATTTTTCGTTTGGCTGTGAACGATTTGCATATATGCGTGAAATATTCGTTTGTTCAGTGCATTTTTGGATATTTATTCATAAAAAGCTCTCTAAATGATTGCTACTGGATTTTTTATATTTGTCGTATTGTTCCTTTTTACTTGCTTGTAGCATAAGAAAATGTACTTTTAGCTTTTATTTTGTCAGGTGAAAAGGCTTCTGAGAATGCTTTGGTGGGGGGAGTGATAGCATAATAAAGTAGGTCAAGCCAAGTGTTTCAAGCTTGGTCGCACCTTGCAGTCCCTTACGCCTCATGGCAGAAAGGAGCAATAGAAAACACTAATGGGCTTGTACGGCAATACATCCCGAAAGGGACTTCATTCAAGGATTACGAGGACTGCTTTGTTGCTGCCGTTTGCCGGAAACTGAATCGAAGGCTGAGGAGGAAACACAGCTTTTTAACACCTAAGGAGTGTTTTGTCAAATATTTGACCTAAATTTGCACTTGCTTGTTGAATTCGCGAATTGTTAAAAACAAAATCATATATGAATTTTAATGTAACTTCAGATGAGGGTAAAAACAAAATTTTACTTGAAATAAACGAAGACAAGAACAGCTTAAGTACCACATCCGGTATTGATATTGCTCTTGAGCAGGCTAAGCTGGATATAAGATTATTTGATGAAACAATAGAATCTGTTAAAACAATAAAACAGAATTGTGATAAAATTGATTATGCCTTGGCTGCCAGTTCTGGAGCATTGTGTGGTATATTAGATATGTTCTTTGTTGGAAAACCCGGAGAAACTCCTTTAGGTAATATCACAGATAAATGGTTTGCCGATAGAACTGAGGATTTCGCTAAAAAAGGAGGGTGGAAACCTAAAGGAGAAGCTAAGTTGGAAAATGCAATAAAATGGCTTGAGGAGAAATTTAAAATACCATACGACCAAACCGGTATTGGAGAGGCTGCAAAAGAAGTCTTTGGTTTTAACACCGACCCATCAAAACATCATCTCGAGTCACTTGGACATAATCCATCTATTTTAGGCTTATTTTTTTCTATACTTGACCAGTTTACAAATCGTTCTCATTTTGTAATAGATGGCCAATTAATAAGTTTGGTAGAGGCTGATGATAAATTTAAACTTAGAGGTTCAAATATTATAAGTAAATTATATTGTGGATTTTGCAACTGGTTTGGCCATCTTATATCTGATATGTCTGGTGCTTATAATTCTGCGAAGAAAGGTAAACGTGGAATGGGAATCCCTTCACCGTTATGGACTTGGATTAACGATATTATAGTAATAAAAAGAAAACTTGGAATATCAGAATCTGAATTTGATAAGTCAATGAATCAAATAGCAGTCGATCTGTTCAAAGAAGGATATGACTTTCGCTATCAAAGTACCCAAGTAATACCTGTATTGATAAATGAACTTATAGTAAGATTCTTCTATTCAATCAGGCGACTGCTTAAATATTACAATTATACGAGCAAAGGAAACTGTTTGTTAAATGACATGTGGTATGCCTGTAAGCCATTTGGAAATCCAACTATAACAAGGATGCTGATGGTAGCTCATGGCACATTCTGTTTAGTGGATATTGCAGACGCTACAGCCAGGGGTTTTGCTACTGGAGTTGGAACTTTCAATCCGGTAGAATTTTTCTTGCGCCTTAACTTAGTGGGGATAGGCAGGTTAACACTTTCCTTATATGGAGAAGTAAAGTGTGATTTGAAATATCATAAAGCACAAAAAGAGGCACAACTCGTTCAAGATAAAAAGGCAATACTCAAAGATTACATAGAAGGTCTTAAAATCCTAAAAGCCTTGTATGAAGATGAAGAGTATTTATCATTTATCGATGATTTGAGTAATAATGAATACATTGTTGCATTTATAAAAAGCAGTGATTTGGCAACGCTAAGGGGAGTACCTGACTCACAAATATTAAAAACTAAAGAAGATATTGACAAATATTTTAACGCATAAATAAAGTGAGTACGGAAAAGTCTAAACTACAAGAATCTACCGAAAAGGTAGAGAGGCTGGTAAAACAGGTTAATAGGATGTTATCTGAAATAGGTGTACATTCTCATTGTCTTTATAAAGCATTGATTTTAATTCAAAGTAAATTTGATAAAATCAGAAATGTACCAGATGAAAAGAAACTTGAATATGAGAGGATAAAAGAGGTCTGTTTATCATGGAAACAACATGTAGATCAAATAGAACGTGATTATCAAGAGGCTCAAATAAAAGTAGGTGGATCTGCTGCTGTCGGTGCTTTGGGGGTTGGAGTTGCTGCTCTTGGCCCAACTGCGGCTATGGGTATAGCCACGGCTTTTGGTGTCGCTTCGACGGGAACGGCTATATCAGCACTCAGTGGTGCGGCTGCGACGAATGCCGCATTAGCATGGTTGGGTGGAGGAGCTTTGGCTGCCGGTGGTGGCATGGCTGCCGGTAATGCCCTTCTTGCTCTTGCAGGCCCAATAGGATGGACCCTTGCAGGATTAGGACTTCTCAGTGCCGGTATATTGTACTGGAATACCAAATCCAATAAAGAGCGACTGGAAAATATCTTCTTAAAAATTAGTGAAAGAGATATATGCTCATATAAATTAGCTATTACGGAAATAAATGAACGTATTCGTAGAATTATTTCTGAAGTAGAAAAACTTAATTGTGCATCAGTGGATATTGTAACGTTTGGAACCGATTATGCACAGATGGGCGAAAGTCAGCGATACGCATTGGGAGCATACGTAAATCTGATGAATTCTAGCACTCAATTATTAGTGAATCCAATTCTTGGATTGCAGTCTAAGATTACAGAACAGGATTTTGATTACTTTATTTCAGTAAGTAAGATTCTTAATATCAGAGAAAAGAAAGAACTGGTTGTTTATTTTGCAAATCTTTTATACAATATTGATTTAAGTGAGTCTGATAGAAATCTATTGGTAAAGTCCTTTAAAAAGGATAAAGATTTCTTGGGGAAGAATCTGTTACAGAAAGAGGATATAACTTTAGAGCTTTTTAAAGTCATAGATAAGTTTTGGCGGTTTGTTTATGTTAGAAAAGCATCTAAACGTTATACTGAAGGAGAACGCAAGATTTAATGTAACTAGCCATCCCTTAAAAAGCCAATTTCTGCGAGATACTGTGGGAGTATAAAATCTCGCAGAAATTGGCTTTTTAAGGGACGACTACGTAGCAGATGGGCTATGCTGCAGGGTTTCAGAAATTCTGTTGCATATCACATCCGCCTTTTTCCCGGCTGCATCAATGAAAATTCGTATGCTGCCCTCTCAGATGTCCATGTGCATCACATCGCGCAGAAAACTCTTGATGCGGTTGTAGGGCATGTACATCACCACGTTGAGATAGACATCCAAGGCCCTGACTCCGTCCTACAGATAGACCGGATTTTTCTTTTTTGGGGTACGTCAAGCCGGTTGCGGCAACCGCAGGTGCATGCCTTTGACAGAAAGCGATGCCTCGTAGTGAGAGGGATAACATGGAATCCCACGCGCTCCTTCTCAAATTCAACGCTCCCTTCTATGCCTGAAAGACCACGCCCACACTCACGGCAGTAATTTGGCTGCTGGTCCTCAACCGCATCTGGTAATTCGATTTTCATTCAGGTGTCCCCGTCGGGGAAAGGAGATAGTATATAGTTTTTTAAGAAACTATATTGCCGTTACGGGAGAAAATGCCTATATTTGTACCTATATATAATAGGTATATGAAATATAAATTCTAACGATTATGAGTAATGAAGAAAAACCGCAGCAGGAAGGTATGCTGCAAATAGAGATTAGTCCGGAAGTAGCTCAGGGAACATACGCAAACTTGGCCATGATTGCGCACTCCACGTCCGAGGTGATTATAGACTTCGTGTGCATGATGCCGGGATTGCCTAAGGCTAACGTGAAATCCCGTATCGTCATGGCTCCGGAGCATGCCAAACGTTTGCTTTATGCCTTGCAGGACAATATTAATAAGTACGAACATAACTTCGGAGAAATAGATATGCATCAGGGTGGACCTCGTACGGTGGCTCCGTTCAAAATCAATAAAGGGGAGGCTTAGTCCTCCTTCTTTTTTTGCCTTGAATCCGTAAAAAACACTTTTTCGGTGAAAAATAAGTTAAAATACTATGCCGTAGGAGGCTTTGTATGGGGACTAACCTTTAAATAAGAGGAAAACACATTGTGTATTGGAATAAAATTCGTAACTTTGCGGCCTGAAAGCCCTTAATGTGGACTTTTACGAATTTGCATCATATAAATAACAATATATATAATTTAAAAAAACAAAGACAATGCCTACTATTCAACAATTGGTAAGAAAAGGTAGAACAGTGTTGGTAGAAAAGAGCAAATCACCGGCGTTGGACAACTGTCCTCAGCGTCGCGGCGTTTGTGTCCGTGTGTACACTACCACACCGAAGAAACCTAATTCAGCGATGCGTAAGGTCGCTCGTGTGCGTTTGACTAACATGAAAGAAGTGAACTCTTACATTCCGGGTGAAGGTCATAACTTGCAGGAACACTCTATCGTATTGGTACGTGGCGGTCGTGTGAAAGACCTTCCGGGTGTTCGTTACCACATCGTACGTGGTACTTTGGATACGGCCGGTGTGGCTAACCGCACGCAGCGTCGTTCCAAGTATGGTGCAAAGCGTCCTAAAGCTGGTAAGAAGTAAATCATTTGATTGTAAAGAATCTATTATTTATTAGTTTTGGTTTGTTGAGCTAAAGGTTGAGTAAATGCTCCGGAGGGAGGGTTGAAGATTATCGAAGTACAGCCAAACTGAAAAAACTTTTTGAAATGAGAAAAGCAAAACCAAAAAAACGTGTGATCCTTCCGGATCCTGTCTTTAACGATGTTAAAGTTTCTAAGTTTGTAAACCATTTGATGTATGATGGCAAGAAGAATCTCTCGTATGAGATTTTCTATGCAGCACTTGAAACCGTGAAGGCTAAAATGGCCAACGAAGAGAAAAGTGCATTGGAGATTTGGAAAGCCGCTTTGGATAATGTGACTCCGCAGGTGGAGGTGAAGTCTCGCCGTGTCGGTGGTGCTACATTCCAGGTGCCGACGGAAATCCGTCCTGAGCGTAAGGAGTCTGTTTCAATGAAGAATTTGATTCTTTTTGCCCGTAAGCGTGGTGGAAAGACCATGGCAGACAAATTGGCCGCAGAAATCATGGATGCTTACAATGAACAGGGTGGTGCTTTCAAGCGTAAGGAAGATATGCACCGTATGGCCGAGGCTAACCGTGCATTCGCACACTTTAGATTCTAATTTTTATTAAAGTAGCTAACAATGGCAAAGCAAGATTTACATTTGACCCGTAATATCGGTATCATGGCTCATATTGATGCCGGTAAGACAACGACTTCAGAGCGTATTCTTTTCTATACCGGTCTTACGCATAAGATCGGAGAGGTGCACGATGGTGCTGCTACGATGGACTGGATGGCTCAGGAGC
>OWIA01000749.1_pt1 | contig 12424 bp, 10 predicted proteins | sample 1732881 | NCBI WGS metagenome assembly OWIA01 (sample SAMN05065764, study PRJEB22554) | human gut metagenome | biome: ENVO:2100002; feature: ENVO:00000062; material: ENVO:00002003 | host: Homo sapiens | place: USA
TCCGGTCTCGTGGGCTCGGAGATGTGTATAAGAGACAGGTGTGGGACGGCATATGCCGGCTGCCCGCAGCACAGCAACCGCCGCGCGAAACCCGCATACGCTGGGCGCTGTCGGCCGAAAAACTGGAGGAAAGGTACCGCCACCAGCAGCAAACGGCCTCAAAACTCGCGGCGCGGTTCTCCGAAGAGGGACTCCGCATGTTGCTGCTCAAAGGGCTCGGACTGAGCCGCGACTACCCCCTCCCGGAGCACCGGGAATGCGGTGACATCGACATTTACCTCTACGGCCAATCGGACAAGGGCGACCGCGTCCTGCATGAGATCGGGGCACACCTCTATTTCGACGTCCCCAAGCATTCGGAATACGTCTGGGACGGGGTGCTGATAGAAAACCACAGGACAATACTCAACGTGCGCCGCAACAGGACGGAGCGGGAGCTGAACGCCGTGTTGGTGCGGTTGCTGGAGAAGGAGGGCACGCACGGCCTGGCGCCGGGCATACAGGCACCCCGGGCGACATTCAACGCCATATTCCTGATACGCCATGCCGCCGTGCATTTCCAGAAGGAAGGAATTGTGCTGCGGCACCTCTGCGACTGGGCATGTTTCCTGACACGGCATTGGGACGAGATCGACCATGCACTGTTCCGCACGGCGATGGAGGACTACCGCATGGACAGGTTCGCTGACCTGATGACGGCCGCCGCCGTGGAATACCTCGGGGCGGAGGTTCCGGGCCCGGAATGCGAAGCGGGGATGCTCGGACGGTTCATGGAGGAGGTACTCACCCTGTCGCCGATGCCGGACAAGCCCCTGCCGCGCTTGTTGCGCAAACTGTCCGGCCCGTACCGGAACCGCTGGCGGCTGCGCGAAGTGCTCCGGACACCCGTATGGAGGTATTATTACGATACGGTGCGCGGCCAGTGGAACGAGAAATTCACCGTATTCAGGTAGCCGCAGGCCGCAGGCGCCGGAATTCCCGGCCGAATCCGCCCCCGGGGAAAGCTGGCCGAGAAAGGACAAAAACAACCACGATCCAGGAAAATCTTTTGCCGGATATTTTGGATTTAAAAATAAAGAGCTATATTTGCATCGTAAAACAACGCAAGGTATACGCTATTTAGTGCGTATCGGCAAGAAATAAGGACATAAAGAGGCGCAAAACTGGAATATCCAGCCCTTTTTGTGTCCTTTATTGTTTGTTACGCGGGCGGAATAGCCTATTCCCGGCATGGCAACGGAGTTGACGGAGCGGGAAAAATTCGTATCTTTGCGTTCGACAGGAAAAAATGCGCAGGCCCTATCGTAGGGATGTACATGAGACAAGAGTCGTATTCCGACACAATTATTTCATCGATTGACAACCGCACCCATGCGGAGGTGTCCCCAGGGTATGCCCATGGCTGAAAATCCGGAAAACAGACAATACTGGTATGCATTGCGCGTCACCTACGGCCGCGAGATGCTCGTAAAGGGCTATCTGGACGGCATCGGCGTGGAAAGCTATATCCCGATGCACTTCGCCCGACGGACATACGGGGAGCGGACGCGCAAGGTTTGGGAGCCGCTCATCCACAATCTGCTGTTCATCCGCACTTCGGCCCTGCGCCTGAAGGAGATCAAGGCCAGCACCACCCTGCCGATCCGCTACATCATGGATCGGGAGACAAAGGCGCCGACGGTGATACCGGACAACCAGATGCGGGATTTCATGGCGGTCGTGGCGACACGCAACGAGCATGTCGAGATCGTGGCACCGCAGGACGTCGACCTGGCCGGAGGCGATGCCGTCCGCGTGACCGGCGGGGTGTTCGCCGGGATCGAGGGCCGCTACATCCGGCACAAGGGGCACAGCAAGGTCGCCGTGGCGATCAAGGACATAGCCACCGCACTGACGGCTTACGTGCCGCTGAGGTATATCGAAAAAATAAATCAGCAGATCCTTCTTCCCACACATACGCAATCTGCGCAACGTTAATTCGAAAATTAACGCCTCTAAATTTTCGGTTATGAAACAAGTCATGCGGGAGTCTTTGCTCATAAAGCTTCCCGTCATCATCGGAGACCTATTCTTACTGAACCTGTCCTGGATACTGGCGCTCACGCTGTATCCGCAACCGGCCTGTATCGCCCGCTCGCTGGAGATATTCGCCTGTCTCAACATCTGCTTCATCCCGGGCCTCTCGTGGTTCGGCGTGATCCTCTCCTCGCGGATCGTCCCCTACGAGGAGATCATCCGCCGCGTATTCTACGTCGTACTCTGCCACCTGGGGTTCTTCGTGCTCATCCAGACCGTATGGAGCTACGGGCTGCTGCCGGTGCACCTGATGGGGACGTTCTACATCGTGCTCACCATTCTGCTGATGCTGTGGCGCTACACCTGCCGCATCGTGGTCAAGGTCACGCGCGGACACGGCCGCAACGCCCGCCGCGTGATCATCGTCGGAAGCAAGGACAATGCGGTGGAGGTATACCACGAAATGGTCGACAACACCAGCACGGGTTACCGCGTGCTCGGCTATTTCAGCAACCACGACGACCACACCCTGCCGGACAACACCCCCTGCCTGGGTAGCGTGGACGAGGCGCTGCCGTGGCTGGAGGCACACCCGGTAAACGAAGTGTACTGCTGCCTCTCGACGGATCGTTACGCGGAAGAGATATTCCCGATCATGGATTTCTGCGAAAACAACTTCGTCCGCTTCTTCTACGTGCCCAACCTGCGCAACTACATGAAGCGCACGATGAACCTCGAACTGCTGGGCAACGTACCGATCCTCTACATCCGCGAGGAGCCGTTGCGGCAGGCGTCGAACCGGTTTATCAAACGGGCATTCGACGTCACCGTATCGAGCCTGTTCCTCTGCACGCTGTTCCCCTTCATCTATATTTTCGTGGCCATAGGCACCAAACTGACCTCGCGGGGCCCGGTGCTCTTCCTGCAGGAGCGCAGCGGGGAGAACGGCCAGACGTTCAGGTGCATTAAATTCCGTTCGATGCGCGTCAACGCCGATGCCGACAGGGTGCAGGCGACCAGGGACGACCCGCGCAAGACCCGGTTCGGGGATTTCCTGCGCCGGTCGAGCATCGACGAGCTGCCCCAGTTCATCAACGTGCTCAGGGGCGACATGTCCATCGTGGGGCCGCGGCCGCACATGCTCCAGCACACCGAGCAATACTCGAAACTCATCAATAAATATATGGTTCGCCACCTGATCAAACCCGGCATCACGGGATGGGCCCAGGTGACGGGATACCGCGGCGAGACCCACTCCCTGAGCCAGATGGAAGGCCGCGTACGCCGCGACATCTGGTACCTGGAAAACTGGTCGCTGCTGCTCGACATCCGCATCATCTTCATGACGGTATGGAATGCCCTGCGGCAGGATGAGAACGCATATTAATTTCATAAACCTATGAAAGGCATTATCTTGGCAGGAGGCAGCGGTACACGGTTGTACCCGATCACGAAGGGGGTCAGCAAGCAGCTGTTGCCTGTTTACGACAAGCCGATGGTCTACTACCCCTTATCGGCCTTGCTGCTGGCTGGCATCCGCGACATTCTCCTGATCTCTACGCCAGAGGATCTGGGCGGTTTCCGTCGTTTACTGGGCAACGGCTCCGACTATGGGGTTCGTATCACGTATGCCGAGCAGCCGTCCCCGGACGGTCTTGCCCAGGCTTTCCTGATCGGCGCGGACTTCATCGGCAATGACTCCGTGTGTCTGGTTCTGGGCGACAACATCTTCCACGGCTCGGGCTTCACGGGTCTTCTTCGCGAGGCCGTCCGCACGGCCGAGGAGGATGGCAAGGCCACGGTCTTCGGCTACCGTGTCGACGACCCCCAGCGCTACGGCGTGGCAGAGTTCGATGCGGCGGGCAACTGCCTGTCGATTGAGGAGAAACCGGAACACCCGAAGTCGAACTACGCGGTCGTGGGCCTGTACTTCTATCCGAACAAGGTCGTGGATGTGGCCAAGGGTATCCGGCCCTCGGCGCGCGGGGAGCTTGAGATCACGAGCGTCAACCAGTCGTTCCTGCAAAGCGGCGAGCTGAAGGTGCAGACGCTTCAGCGCGGCTTCGCGTGGCTGGACACGGGCACGCACGACTCGCTGGCCGAGGCCTCGATCTTCGTGGAGGTCATCGAGAAACGCCAGGGTCTTAAGATCGCCTGCCTGGAGGGCATCGCCTACCATAACGGCTGGATCACGGCCGCGAAGCTCCGGGAGTTGGCGCAGCCGATGCTCAGGAACCAGTACGGGCAGTACCTGTTGAAACTCACCGACGAAACCCGACACTGATACCATGAAAGTCATCCCTACCGAAATAGAAGGTGTCGTCCTCCTCGAACCCGAGGTGTTCGGGGACGCTCGGGGTTATTTCTTCGAGAGCTATTCTGAGCAGTCCTTCGACAGGCTCGTACGCCCCGTGCGGTTCGTGCAGGACAACGAGTCGATGTCGAAGTACGGCGTTCTTCGCGGGCTTCACTTCCAGCGGGGGGCGCATGCACAGTCGAAACTGGTGCGCGTTGTCCGGGGCCGCGTGCTGGACGTCGCTGTGGACATCCGCCGGGGCTCGCCCACGTTCGGGCGGCACGTCTCCGTGGAGCTCTCGGGGGACAACAAACGGCAGTTCTTCGTGCCGCGGGGCTTCGCGCACGGCTTCTCGGTGCTGAGCGACGAGGCTGTATTCCAATACAAGTGCGACAACCTCTATGCCCCCGAATCGGAGGGCGCCATCGCGTGGGACGACCCCGCGCTGGGTATCGACTGGCACCTGGCACCGGGGGATGTCGTCCTCTCGCCCAAGGACAGTTGCCACCCGCGGCTGGAAGAGGCCGCGGAACTGTTCGACTATAATACGGACTACTATGCTTAATATCCTGATTACGGGCGCCAACGGACAGTTGGGGAGCTCGCTGCGGCAGCTTGGGAGCGTGTCGCCCAACAACTACCTGGCCACCGACGTCGCGGAGCTGGACATCACCGACGCCGGGGCGGTGCTTCAAACGGTCAAGGAACAGCGTATCGACGTGATCGTCAACTGTGCGGCCTACACGAACGTGGAGCGTGCCGAGGAGGATGAACCGACAGCCGACCTGCTCAACCACAAGGCCGCGGCATACCTCGCGGCAGCGGCCAAGGAGACGGGTGCGACGCTGATCCACGTCTCGACGGACTACGTCTTCGACGGCACGGGGCACAGGCCCTACACGGAGGATATGGCGACCTCGCCGCTGGGGGCCTACGGGCGTACGAAGCTGGCGGGCGAGGAGGCCGTGAAGGCCTCGGGGTGCCGCTACCTGATCCTGCGCACGGCGTGGCTCTATTCGGAGTACGGGAACAACTTTCTGAAGACGATGCTGCGGCTGACCTCGGAGCGTGAGACGCTGCGCGTGGTCTTCGACCAGGTGGGCACTCCGACCTACGCCGGAGACCTGGCGCTTGCGATCTTCTCCCTGATCGAGGCGGGGCGCTACACGGGCAACGAGGGGGTGTACCACTTCACCGACGAGGGCGTGTGCTCGTGGTACGACTTCGCGGTGGAGATCGCCGCGGCCGCGGGACATGACATATGCCGCATCATCCCCTGCCACACGTCGGAATACCCCACGAAGGCCACCCGCCCGGCCTACTCGGTGCTGGACAAGACCCGCTTCAAGGAGACCTTCCAGATGGATATCCCGCACTGGAGGGAGGCTTTGATCTACTGCATGAAACGACTCACAGAAAATAACCCATGAAACGCACTATCCTGATTACGGGCGGAGCGGGCTTTATCGGCTCGCACGTAGTACGCCTGTTCGTGACGAAATACCCGGATTACCGGATCGTGAACCTGGACAAACTGACCTACGCGGGGAACCTTGCCAACCTGCGGGACATCGAGGATTCCCCGAACTACGTGTTCGAGAAGGGTGACATCTGCGACCTGGATATGCTGCGGGCGCTGTTCGGGCAGTATGACATCGACGGGGTCATCCACCTTGCGGCCGAAAGCCATGTCGACCGCTCGATCAGGGATCCGTTCACCTTCGCGCGGACGAACGTCCTGGGCACGCTCTCGCTGCTCGAGGCGGCACGGGAATACTGGGACGGCAAGTGGGAGGGCAAATTGTTCTACCACATCTCCACCGACGAGGTGTACGGGGCGCTGGAGCTGACACGTCCCGAGGGAGATGCTGCGGGCGGGGAGAGCGGCGGCGGGCCCTTCGGCGAGGAGTTCTTCACCGAAGAGACGAAGTACGCGCCGCACAGCCCCTACTCGGCCTCGAAAGCCTCGTCCGACCACTTCGTGCGAGCCTACCACGACACGTACGGGATGCCGACGCTGGTGACCAACTGCTCGAACAACTACGGGCCCTACCAGTTTCCGGAGAAGCTCATTCCGCTGTTCATCAACAACATCCGCCACCGAAAGCCGCTGCCCGTGTACGGCCGTGGCGAGAACGTGCGCGACTGGCTGTATGTCGAAGACCATGCGCGGGCCATCGACGTGATCTTCCACAGGGGTAAGGTCGCCGATACGTATAACATCGGGGGCTTCAACGAATGGAAGAACATCGACCTGATACGGGTGATCGTCAGGACGGTGGACAGGCTGCTGGGGAATCCCGAGGGGACATCCGAAAAACTGATTACCCATGTCACCGACCGTGCCGGACACGATATGAGGTACGCCATCGACTCGCGCAAGCTCAAGCGCGAACTGGGCTGGGAGCCCAGCCTGCAGTTCGAACAGGGAATCGAAAAAACTGTCCAATGGTACCTCCAAAACCAAAAATGGATGGACGACATAACTTCTGGCGAATACCAAGAGTACTATCAGAGCATGTATAAGGACAGGTAAGCCTACCAAACAAAAAATCCGGCAAACAAAGGTAAACAGAATGACAGTCCAGACATCATCGGGAAATAACAAACGAATAGCGAAAAATACTCTTCTGCTCTATTTTCGGATGATATTCATGATGGCTGTAAGTCTTTACACAAGCCGAGTCGTCCTGAATACGCTGGGAGTTGAAGATTTCGGTATATATAATGTCATCGGCGGAGTCGTCGCCATGTTCTCCGTCATTTCCGGCGGATTATCCGCAGCGATAAGCAGGTACATAACATTCGAGCTGGGACAGGGCAATACCGCAAAATTAAAATCCGTATTTTCATCGTCGGTAACAATCCAGATCGGGCTGGCGCTCCTGATCTTCGTATTGGCCGAAATAGGGGGCGTATGGTTCCTGAATGAAAAAATGAACCTGCCGGAGAGTCGTATCGGCGCTGCCAACTGGGTGCTTCAGTGTTCCATACTGACGTTCATGGTGAACCTGATCAGCGTTCCGTACAATGCGGCGATCATTGCACACGAACGAATGCAGGCTTTTGCGTATATCAGCATTATCGAAGTAGTACTCAAGCTGTTGATCGTCTACATACTCGTCATTTTTTCATTCGACAAGTTAAAATTGTACGGTATATTACTACTGGCCGTCGCCTGTGTCATCCGGATCGCTTACGGCATCTACTGCAAGCGAAATTTCAAAGAGTGCACATATCATTTTACATTCAACAAAGCCCTTCTGAAAGAAATGATGGGATTTGCCGGCTGGAATTTCATCGGGGCTTTTGCGGGGGTTTTGCGGGATCAGGGGGTCAATATCGTCATAAATCTGTTTTGCGGCCCGGTCATCAACGCAGCGCGCGCTATCGCATTCCAGGTGAACGTCGCCGTCAACGGATTTGCAACTAATTTTATGACTGCAATCAATCCGCAAATCACGAAAAGCTACGCATCGGGCGACTACCTGTATATGCTTACATTGGTACAAAGCGGCGCCCGTTTTTCATTCTACCTGCTGTTGCTGCTATCGCTCCCGATCATCATCGAAACGAATACGATCCTGACGCTATGGTTGAAAAACGTCCCGGAATACACCGTAATCTTCGTCCGGCTGGTTCTGGTATTCGCCATGTGCGAAGTCTTGTCCGGCACGCAAATAACGGCTTTGCAGGCAACCGGCAATATACGGAACTACCAGATCGTCGTCGGAAGCCTTCAATTGCTCAATTTTCCGATCTCCTACCTATTGCTGGGCAAAGGTTATGCACCAGAGACGACCATGTACGTAGCCATTTGCCTCTCTTTGGGATGCCTCTTCGCCCGCCTCTGGTTTCTTCACCGGCAGGTGGAAATATCCATAAAGTCCTACTTTACCCAAGTGCTGTTGAATGTCTGCGTAGTGGCTGTTCTGGCAGCAATCTGCCCTATAATAGTCTCTCACCTGATGAATGCCGGCATTTTGCGGTTATTCGTAGTTTCCGGCGTATGTGCCATCGCAACTTTGATCGTCATTTACTATGTCGGACTGTCGGTGCAGGAGCGGATTTTCGTGCAGAAAAAAATAGTAGCCAGAATCAAACAGAAATGTTCTGCATAAAAGTATGATCAATATTGCAGATATACACGATTGTTTCGGATGCGGGGTTTGCGCCAAGGCTTGTCCCAAACAAATCATCGCATTGAAGTTAAATAAAAACGGCTTTTACGAACCCCGCATCGAATCGGCGGATCAGTGTATAAAATGCTCGATCTGCGTAGAGGTTTGCGCTTTTGCAGCAGACAGCCAGGTTATAGACCTTAAACCGACAAGTTATGCGGCATGGAGCCTGAACGACGATATCCGCAAAAATTCATCCTCCGGGGGAATCGCTTTTGAAATCGGCCGGCAAATGCTGCAGCAAGGCTTCAAAATATGCGTCGTCCGTTATAATTATGCAAAACAGATTCCGGAACATTATATCGCACGAAACGAGGAAGAGCTGGCTGCATCTGCAGGAAGCAAATATCTGCAGAGCGATACAACCGACGGATTTGCGGGAATAGATATCCATGACAAATACGTGGTGACGGGCACCCCTTGTCAAATCGCATCTTTCCGACGCTACATCCGGCGTTTCAGGGTTGAATCGAATTTCATCCTCGTGGATTTCTTTTGCCATGGAGTTCCGTCGATGCTGTTATGGCAAAAATACCTGCGCACGATCGGCGAAAACGCAAAACTCACGGACATCAAATGGCGAAGCAAACGGCGGGGCTGGCACGACTCATGGGCCATGGACTACACATATTCGGCATCAGACGGAATAGCCAAAGGATTTTCAGCATTATCGGATGGAGATCTTTTTTATAAAATATTCCTAAAAGATATGTGTTTAGGTTCTGCCTGCTACAAACAGTGCAAATATAAACTCGACAACTCAGCCGCGGATTTGCGGGTCGGCGACCTCTGGGGTTCCCGCTATCAGGATAACGAACAAGGTGTCAGCGCGCTGATCCCGTTCACGGAGCGAGGCCAAAATATCGTCGAAATATTGCAAGGCTGCCATATATCGGAGATTTCATTCGAAACGGCAGCGGAGGGACAAATGCGGGAGAACGCCCGACAACCCGGCAATTATGATCACATCATGTCGCTGCTGCGAAACCCGAAAATTTCGCTCAGACAAATAGAGCGCTACGTAACCCGTCGAGAACAATTAACGCGGATAGTAAATCACGCCCGTCATCCGACAGCGACAATGCGCAAACTCATAAAACGCATCGCAAAATGAAAATAGCGACGATTACCTGTCATAACGTTTATAATTACGGAGCCTCTTTGCAGGCGTACGCACTGCAACGGTATCTGTCGCAGGAGGGACACGATGTCGAGATCATCGATTACAAGCCCTATTATCTGAACAGCAGATATAACTGGCGGCATATTCCCGCTGAATCAAGATTATATCCCTATAAAGATTACGTCGGGACACAATGTATCTATTTTCTGCTCAAAAACCGGAAAATATACAAAACGATCGGCCGGAAACGTAAATTCGACGATTTCAGGCAAAAATTCCTGACGCTTACCGACAATACCTATACTTCGGCCGAAGAGCTAAGGGCCACTCCACCGCAGGCAGATTTATATATTGCCGGAAGCGACCAGATTTGGAACACGGCGTGTGAAAACGGAAAGGATGCAGCGTTCTATCTCGATTTCGGATCCGACGATACGCGGCGTATCTCCTATGCAGCCAGTTTTGCAGTATCGGAGATCGCTCCCGCATACAGGGCTTTCGTCACGAAAAAACTGCAGCGATTCGATGCGATATCGGTGCGGGAGCAGACAGGGGTAAGAATAATCAGGGATCTTTCTGTCGGCAGAACGGCAGAACAGGTGGAAGATCCGGTTTTTCTGTTGAACAGACAAAGCTGGGAGGAAATTTCCGCGGACATAACACCCCAAGAAAGGTATGTTCTCGTATATGATTTCTCGAATGATCCCACTATTAGGGAACATGCACGGCAAATAGCCCGGCAGCTCGGCGCCAGATTGTATTCCCTGAACGATTTCGCACCGCTTGCCTATGCGGAACGGAATATTTCGGACGCCGGGCCGCTGGAATTCCTCGCATGGATTAAAAATGCGGAATTCGTCATTTCGAATTCGTTTCATGCGACGGCATTCTCCGTCCTTTTCCATAAACCGTTCCTGACCTATCCGCTCCGGGGCAGAACGAACCATTCGCGGATGCGGGATTTCCTGAACGGATTGGGAATGACCGACAGATTCGATCCTCAACAGATACAGGACACGACACCCCTGTCAACTCCGGATTGGAAGCGCATAGACGATCTTCTGTCCGGGAAAATCGACACGAGTAAAAGCTTCCTGTCACATAATACCAATTCATAATATGAAAGTACTTTGGTTTGCCGTAAATCCATCTCTTTACGATGCCCACCGGAACGGCGAACATAACGGCGGCGGTTGGATCGCATCCTTGGAAAAAATAATCCGAACATCAGATAACATCCGCCTGGGGGTAGCATTCGAACATCCGGATCCGATATTCAAGAAAGAAATCGACGGGGTGTGTTATTATCCGATCCGGGTAAAACCGGGATTGCGGCGACGCATATACGCATCGGAAAAAGACAAGATAATTATTGCGGACTGCCTGAAAGTCATAGAGGATTTCAAACCGGACATCATCCATGTTTTCGGTTCGGAATGGGGATTCGGATTGGTTGAGAAATACGTAGACATACCAGTCGTCATCCACATGCAGGGCAGCCTTCCTCCCTATGTAAATGCCTCGTATCCTCCAGGCTATAATTTCTTCACCCAGTGGAAAACATCGCACTACAACCCTATCGTACTGTTAAAAAGACGATTTGTATGGAGTAGAAATGACAACTATAAAGTAGCACGTGAAATAGATATCCTGAAACACTGCCGTTATGTCATGGGGCGAACGAACTGGGATTACAATATCACACGCCTGTATGCCCCAGACTCACAATATTATCATTGTAATGAAGCACTACGCCCAGTCTTCTTCAATCCCCCGAAAACATGGACATTTCGACAAAGGAAGCGCATACAATTGCTCAGCGTCGGGTCATGCAGTATGGTCAAAGGCATGGATCTCCTTTTGAAGACAGCCAAATTATTAAAAGATCATACGGATTTTGATTTCGAATGGCTTATTGCCGGCCCCACCGGGTCTTTCTCTTTCTTCGAGAAAAATGAACGTACGCCTCATGATGCAGTCAACATAAAATTTCTGGGAACACTTTCGGCCGAAGATTTAGCCGTTCAACTTGCAGAGGCCGACATCTACGTACATACAGCATATATCGACAATTCTCCTAATTCATTATGCGAGGCCCAAATAATCGGAATTCCAGTCATCACGACCTATGTAGGCGGAATTCCGTCTCTCGTCAAAAACTACGAAACCGGCATTCTCATCCCGTCAAATGAACCGCACATGCTGGCAATGGAGATCGTTAAACTGAGCCGGGATACAAAATTAATGGAGCAACTGAGTCACCAAGGACAACTAGCAGCCCGGCAACGGCATAATCCCGAATCTATCAAAAATACGTTAACCGATATCTATCAAAAAATTATTTCTCATCAACAAAGATGTATGTCAAAAATATCCGACCAAAATAATCCAGAGTAATGTATCGTACAATTCGTTTATACGGATCTAAGATCATAAATATCGTCCGATTAAGTTCATTTTTACGGATACGGACACTTTGCGTGTTATTCATCCAACTGATACGGGATTTTTTCTATTTTCATTTCAAAGAATGCTTTTTTTTTGAAAACCAGAAAATAGATTCTATTCGCCGATGGATGGATGAACATTATTGCGATATGGTTCCTGCAACATTTCCATCGCTACAAGAAAAGTCAAATAACGATCCGGTATGGATCTTTTGGTATCAGGGAGAGACTGCAATGCCTGAAATTGTAAAAATATGTTACAATAGTATTGTCTCGAATATACATGACCGGCCAGTCCATTTATTGACCAAAGATAATATTGCCTCACACGTTACCTGTCTCTTATACACATCTCCGAGCC
>OWIA01000789.1_pt1 | contig 12001 bp, 10 predicted proteins | sample 1732881 | NCBI WGS metagenome assembly OWIA01 (sample SAMN05065764, study PRJEB22554) | human gut metagenome | biome: ENVO:2100002; feature: ENVO:00000062; material: ENVO:00002003 | host: Homo sapiens | place: USA
GTATAAGAGACAGCTATATAATTACCATATAATAGAAAACCGAGAACAATACGCTCTCGGTTTAAATTATTTTTTCTTGATAAAATGCAGTTGCATATCTTTTAAAGTGCTTACAGTCGGAATCCCTAAAAATTCTTCAGAGAAAACCATATTAGGATAACGCTCTTTCAATGTGGTCTGTTTTTCCAGTAGTTCATAAGCTTTTGAAAAAGCACGTTTTAATAATGTGTTTTTGTTTGATGTACGGATCGTATTTTTTAGAGCTTCTGCTAATTGAGGAGAGCGATCAAAAATTTCCTGAACAGAGATGAACACATTTTCATCTTTAGATTGTTCAATCATTGTTACAATCGCAAACACAATTTCCACGGAGCGTTTATTTCTTTCCTTGGTTATTGAGGTATTGATGATATCAGCATGCTCTGATATTAAGAACTTTTCAGGTTCATTCATCTTATTCAATCGGAGTTTTGATCGGCGTACTGTTACATCATACAGTGTTTGTATTAAGCGCAACATATAAGGTGAGGAAAAACGTATTGTGTTCGTGGTGTCGTCATAACCCAGTGAAACCAGGAGTGGTAAAGCAGATCCGATTCGTTTTGGATATTTGGGATCACGAATAACTCCGTAGAGAGTTTGGAATGCTCCGACTTTATTGCGAAGTAATATTGTATCTTCAGCACTTATATTACGGCCTTTTCCCATGAGTTCTGCTAAGTCTGGCAGATAGATGGCAAAACTTTCGTTTACTTCGTGGTTTGTAGAGAAACTCTCTCTAAAATCAGAAAGGATGATACTATAAAATAATTTTAATAAGGGCAGATCGAATTCTCCAATCTCCACAACTTTACCACGGTTAATTTCTTCCAACGTTGCCTCTGACGCAGGTAATCCTGCGAAAGAGAGTTTTCCTGTATCGGGATTATAATTAAGTCCGTCTGTCGAAACCAGGGGCTTTAAATAAGCATTTCCACTTTTCCGTAGACTTAAGCCGGATTCATATTCCTGATCAATAATCAGGGAAATGTGCTTTGTTAATGAAGTATCGACATAGTCTTTTTTTCTTGTTCGGTTGGTTCTTTTTTTAGTTTCATGCTCTACGGACTCTAGCGAAGATGCATCAGGCTGTGTGTTGTATGCGTTATCGGCGGCAAAAACCGGCAGCTCCTGAAGAACTACCTTGAGAGCCTCATATATACGATTTTCATCTTCTGTCAAAGGTGGGCCAGACTCCTTACGAGCTTGAAGTTCCTGAAAGTGCAGGGCATAATGTTCGGGAATTGGTGCATATACTTTTCCTGTTTCAGGGTCTTTTGACCACCACTCATTTTCAGTTTTATAACTGATCTCATGATCAACAGGTACCATCTCAGTTTCAACATCAATGGGGTGCTCTTTTCCATCTTTATCTGTTACCGAAATCTGAACAGTTTTCTTTTTATTTAATAACTCTGAATCTCTTTCCATTATTTACGCTCCTAAAAGATAAACCCTAGCTTATATTATACCGAAAGAATGGATTTATCGCAAGACAAATGAAACTGGAAGGGGATTGCAAATTGTTTGCTCTATTCGTTTGAAACATTGTAAATCCACCCATGATCGCCATGGTAAATCATTTGTCTTGTCATACCGCCATCAATGCAGATATTTTCTCCGGTAATAAACCCGGCTTTTTCTGAACACAGGAATAAGACCATATTGGCGATATCCATCGGATTTCCCACACGTCCGGCTGGCTGCTGGGTGGCATGAGCACCATCGTAGATGCGGTAATCCGTATCAATCCAGCCGGGAGAGATAGAATTTACCCGTACTTTCCCAGAAAAACTGATTGCCAGTGCATGAGTAAGCGAAGAAATTCCACCTTTTGCAGCGGTATAGCTTTCAGTTTGTGGCTGGCTCATACGATCCCGGGAGGATGATATATTGATGATTGCAGAGCCATTGGTAAAGTGATTAGAAAACAATTTGGAAAGATAAAATGGTGCAGTCACTCCGACCTCCAGGGCGTATTGAAACTCTTCGTAGGAACAGTCCCTGATACCCTTCATCAGGGGTAGTGCATTGTTGATCAGGTAATCTGCATGTCCATGTTTTTGAATGACGCTGGCAGCAAATTCTTCCAAAACCTCTTTTTTGCTAATATCTCCGACAAAATGATTTCCGGGCGCGATATCTATGATTTCTACCGTGGCGCCTTCTTTTTGGAAGGAATCGGCAATAGCTTTTCCAATTCCATGTGCACCACCAGTCACAACGACAACCTTATCTTTAAAATCCATAATGGGTCTCCAGTCTTTTTATTTTCTTTCAGTGTATCATGTTCAAAGAAAGAAGCAATCCCCAGATATAGAAATAAGGACCGTAAACCAATAGTTTACAGCCCTTATGTGTTTAGCAGATTGTGATGTTTTTTATACCACTTGCAGCAATAAATAATAGGATTTCTTCTTTGTATTCCGGAAGCACCTTAAGTAAAAGGTCCTCTTCCTGTGTGATCCATTCAGCGGAAAGAAGTTTTTCCTTTATAACTGGGTCATTGCTGATTCTCTCGGACAAACTTATTTGTGCAAGTTCTCCCGCAGAAAGGGCCGCGGAAGTTTCAGAAACTGCTGCTGTTTCCTGAAAAAGAGGGGCAGCGTCCTCTGCACTTTCAAAAAATCCGGGTTCGTCCGTATTATCAAAGGAGTCAAAGCCCCAGTCACCAAAAAGTGCATCAAAATCTGTAGTTTCTGTTTGCGCAACTTCTGAGGTTGTGGAAGGAGTGTTTAAAACAGGTGCACTCTCCTCTGGTAAGTCGGACTGAGCAGAGCTATTGGAAGTTATCGGGATATTGGTCTCTGCTTCCAGAGCCGTATCGACTGGTTTGGGAAATCTGCCGGATTTTATGGACTTTAGTTCGGCAGACAGCTTGGACACCTGATCTTCCAATGAGTTTAATTTTCCAGCAAGACCTGATTCACCAGTGTTCAGATCTTTTGTCGCATGAATATAGGCTGCTATTCCGCTGCTGGCAGCATTTTTTAGTTCATCATTCAGCCAGTTTAGTTTAGCAGACAGTTCGCAAAGCCGTTCTAGTGTATAGTTTTCTGCGATAGCTGAAGCGGATGCGGGCTGCCCTGTTTTGGCCAGCAGCAAGGATGTGGATTCATTTAAGAGCTCTTCCGTAAGGGTCAGTAGAGATTTTCCACTTTTGGCGATGGAATTTAAAGAATCCAGAAGGTCTGTATAATTTCCAGAAAGCATTGCTTGAATAATTCGGACCAGCTCTTCTTTTTCAGATATTCCAAGAACAGATCGCACGATATCAGCCGTGATTTCATCTTCTCCATTTGATAGCTGTTCCAGCAGTTTTAAGGCATTTCGCATCGCGCCACCAGAATAGGAAGCAATTAGTTCTGCAGCTTCCGGCTGGATACCGATTTGAAATTCTGCTGCAACTTTAAGAAGATGTTCACAGATGATAGCTTCTGGAATCTGCGTGATGGTATAGCAGGCAGATCGCGACCGGATGGTTGCCGGGATCCGGTCGGCTTCTGTTGTACAAAGGATGATCAATGCATAAGCTGGTGGTTCCTCCAATGTTTTTAAAAGGGCATTGAAAGCCTGCCGGGAAAGCATGTGTACCTCATCGATGATAACGATTTTCCGTTTTCCGAGTGGGCGTTCGTGCAGCCAGTCAGTCAGGTCCCTTACATGATCAACTCCGGTGTTACTGGCACCGTCGATTTCCAGAAAATCAACCGATCCATTAGCTACAGATCTACAGCCATCACAGATACCGCAAGGGTTTCCATTTTTATCTTTGTTTTTACAGTTTGCTGCCGCGGCCACGATCCTGGCAAGTGTTGTCTTCCCGGCCCCGTACTGCCCGGCCAGGACAATTACCTGAAAGAATTTGTCGCGAATTGACTGCATTCTCAGATTATTTACAATAAATTCCTGCCCCTTTACTTCATCGAAGGTTTTTGGGCGTATCTTGGTATAAAGAGTCATAATTCCCCCTCTTTCATCATCTGGAACAGGAGTTCCAGAAAATCATGTTTTGTGTAAAGTAGCTTTTTTGCCCGGATATTGCGTGCCTGTTTAGAAATCTGATAAGCCTGGGTAGCGGAAACAGGCAGTTCCGTCATATACGGGAGTAATACGTTTCCAACAAGTTTATGCAGGTATTGATCTGCATAGATGGCTTCCAAAAGCCTCAAGATTGCCAGACGGGCGGCCGGTGAAAATGCCTCCAAAGCATATTCATCCTTTTCTTTCAGGAGGCCGAAGGTTGATAGAAGATCTGCATAATTTTGTTGATTCAGTGCTTTTATCATTCTGACGGTCATAGATATGAAAGCGCCATCAGCATTTAGCTGTCGGAATAGTCCGGGACAGCCATTAGAGGCTGTAACCATCTCTAATGATACAAAATCCCCCTGTTCCATAAAAAACTGTGCCATATCATCTTCATTTACTGGAAGAAAACAGATTTCAAAGCACCGGCTGCATACCGTGCGGATCAAAGGCTTGTGTGCTATAAAAATGAATACACATTGCCCGTCTTCCAACTCTTTTAGCAGGCTGTTGGCCACGTTTGGCGTCATCTGATTCGCGTTATCAATCAAAACAACGCGGCGCACAGTACTGGAATAAGAAATAAAATCTTTCAAGTCCTCTGTATCAGACAATTTGATGCTCGCCTGGTCACAGTCCAGACAGAAAAAATCTGCGCAGGAATGGAGCGGCTTATCGAGTCTGATGTCCAGGAGAAAGTGTGCCAGGATATCTGCACAAGTCCGCTTTCCAGTACCCTGAGGACCTGACAAAATTAAATGCTGAGCATTTTTTTGTCCTTTGTCCATGTATTGCTTCAGAGCATTTTTCACATATGGATTTAAACTCAGTTTTTCAAACATTCCTCTCCTCCTCGAAAGACGTCATAGCCCAGATAGTCGCAGAAAGCTTTTCTGGTCTTATCGGCCGGATGCATACGGTCAGACTCGAAAAAGATCTGATCGATAGAATTCAGCTCTTTGCTCATCCGTGCTGCGTTGGTGACAATAACTGCTTCCTTGGTTTTAGGTAGTGTCATTCCATTGGCAGCTTCCAGGATATGCAAAAGTGCGGACATATCCGTAACCCGTTTCTCCTGTTCTAACCGGCTGTTTGTGCAGACGGCCATTAAAACCGCATCCGTGGAAGAAGCCAAAAGGCGGGCCCGTTCCGTGAGGATGCCTTCCGCAGCGCCGAGTGTGAGCTGGGAAAGCACGCCGCTTGCGTGAAGAAGCGCACCGGCAATGACCAGTGATGGATCAGGCCGGATCACTTCATTGGGGCTGCCTTCGCAGATCGTAAGCGCGATATCAGCCAGGTTAGCAACATTGATGGTATGCTTTAAAAAACCGCCAAAATATGAATGTGTGGCCTCTTCGGTCAATGGGGATTCCAGAAAACGTTCGTATCTGGCAGTTCCTATGCCGAATACAGCGCAGCATAGACTATACAGTCTGGGATCCTCAATTTCATCAAGGAGTTTTTTTAAGCAGAGGATACTTTGTTCCGTATCGTAGCTGGACAAAGTAACCCGGAAATCTGCCGGATCATATGTTTCAGCCGGAGTGATTCGGACAATCCGCAGCATACACTGCTCTCGGAAAAGCTCAACTTTTCCGATGACACGGACAATTTTTCCAACATAGTTATCAGTTTCATCTGAAATATGTTCGGACCAGCATTTTCCGTATACAATACCACTCTTATCACTCAGTGTAAGGTCTTGCCAGCGCCGGCCATCTGCAATAGACAATTTGACATTTCGAAGTAAAAACTCCGTTACAATCTCCTTTTCGACCATGCTGGCCAGGTCCTTGATAAAAAATTTCTTCATGCTGATATCTCCTCCGTTAAAAAATGCTGATCATAATATTTTTTGATCAGCTCCAATAATTTTTCGTTTTCCGGATAGTCAAATCCTCTTTCAAATCTCAACAGAGAATTATCTACACCACGAAAACGCGTAAAATACAGTTCTCCGCAGCGGGCAAACACTTCCGTAGGTACGAAATAGTAATCCAGGTTGTATTTGCTGTTTCCATTCAGCCGTGCTTTTAAATCTGGATCTTCACAGTCCGAAAGATATTCCTGCAGGCAGGCTTCATACTGAAGCCGGATTTCTTTAAAATCATACCCTTCACTCAGCATTCCATGAAAGTGATCGTACATGTGCAGAAATTCGTGGACATAGCTGCTGGGGGAGCGGACATCAATGCATACGCACTGGTAGGCCGGGGAATAAAGGCCGGAAGCATGGTGACGTCCAAGCTTGCGGAAACGAATGGAAGCATCATAGGGATGCTTTCCCAAAATATCTCCCAGAGCGAGAAATTCTTTTTCCAGTTCCTGCATTTTATCCAGATCACAGTCTTCATCTACCTCTATATAGCGGTAAACATTTAAGAAACTGCTCTCTTTCATGTAATCCTGATGTTTTAGTGGAATATTTTTTTTGGTCATAAATGCATTGGCGACCTCTGTGTTATTTCGATGATAGCGTTCATCTGCTTCATGCATTTTGTGCTGTTCCATCAGGGCTTTTATGATAATGAGGTATCCCTCCGGAATTGTTGCATAGTACAGAAAATCTACTTTGCTGATGGAATACTGTTTTAAGACCGGTAATACCTGTTGCAGGAGTGAAAAGCTAAACAGAATTCCGCTTGCGCTCTGGCCTGGTATTCGCAGTTTTACAGGAATTGTCAGTTTGTCCAAAAACTTCATGACTTCGGGGTACAAAACCTGTTCTTTTTCATAGGCATATACAGGACATACTCTCCCACAAACATGGAATCCATTAGCTATCTCATTTAAAATGGACAGATAGACCAGATCATTATCCTTTGATTCAATGGAGTGAATGTAGTGCTGGTATTCAATTCGGATGCGCTCTATAACTGCCAGCTTTGCAAGATAATAGGAATCCCATAAAGTACATTTTCGCCTATCGGAGGTCAGCCAGATTTGACGATTTCTGTTTCTTGCCTTTAGTTTCCCAAAGATCAGAAAATATTCATTTTCAAATGCGGTTATCTGGAAAATACAGTCTGTGGGCATACCGGTTGCTGCAACCAGTCTTTTCACTTGTGCATCGTGACATTGTGATAGGGAAATAGTAAATCCTAGAATCTCCTCTAGCTTTGCAGTAATCTCCTCTTCTGTGATCTGACCGGCCAGAAAATCTTTGTAAAGGGTATTTACAAAAGGATCAATCACCTTTTTCCAGTAGGTCTTGATCAGATATTCCGTGAAATCTTTTCGGCTATTGCTCTTTTTCCAGAATTGGTCTCTGGAAAATAATTTGAAAAAGTCATTCATGGAATAAGTACGGCGGGGTTTGATCCGGAGCAGTGACTGGATTCGGTCCTCTCCTTTAGCCAGATAATTGGTAGTCACCGTATTTTCTGGCAGAAAATCAAAAAGGTCGAAAAAATCTTCATCCGAAGATTCCCTCGCCCCCTCATTTGTGTCTGGTTCATTGAAATTGAATAGCGCAGACAAATTGTACGGCAGTTGTAAAATAGCCATAGGTTCCTCCTCTCTTTGTTGTGAATGCACAAAAAAAGACCAAATTAGAGTTCCTCTAATTTGGTCCGCATCTGTGCAGACTCATCCCCTTTTAATAAGCAATTGCTTGAAACGAAGACAGAGTCTATTGTGTTTGAAATAATTTTTATCAAGGATAGTTTAACATAGATCAAAGGTGAGCGCAACGCCAAGAATGGACAGAAAAGAAGGAAAAGAAGGAGTCTTAGTGCCGGAAGATCTGTTAATCAGAGAAGCTGTTTCAAACGCATAATACGTTAGAAACAGCTTTTTCTCAAATCTTTCTTTTGGAGAGTTCGTCCATGTATAATTCGGCAATATAGGATGGGCCATTGCACCATAATCGGGTCTGCTCATCGTAAAGTGCCTTGCCGGTTTTGGAAGAATAAAATTCCGGCAATATTTCCTTTGGACTTTTTCCTGTATCTTCTGCAATTTCTTCGACGGCCATGGTAATAAGAAGGTCAATCGTATAGTCTATTCGCTCTTTTGAAATCATTTCTTCAGCCATATTTTCTCGCTTTCCACAAAATGCAGGCAATCAAGCGCTGCAGTTGTTTTAAAACAATACTGATCCTTTAACTTATTCGGAAGTAGCTGTTTAATACAAAAATCATCAGCTTCTTTGCTTCCGGCTATTCCAAAGGCGCCGACTAGGTATGCGGCCAGCGTTGCATTTGTCGCATCATCCGCAATTTTCCCAGCAATAATATCATATTTTGCCATAGCATCTTCAACATCCAGAAATAAAAGTCTTTTTCGATGAGCCGCAACACAGTGCAGCCATTCCACATTTGCATCATCAAATGCATATGTGGATAATTCTGGTGAAGGTCTTAACTGAAAGATTGATAGATAGCCATAATCCTGATTCTCTTTAATGCTTCCATTTGCGAATGCTTTGGCAATGGAAGTCTTGAGAAAACGAATAGCCTGGTCCTTGGAGGTGGTCAGGTAAAAGCCTTGGCCAAAGTCTTTTCGTCTGGCGCATCTTTCCAATAAAGGCTTCTTTACTTCACAATAGCTGCCATGGTAAAGGATAAGCCCATCTGTAAAATCAAGCACTAATTTGGATCCCCTTTCTTTGAAGAAATTCCGTGATGTCTTCTAATACAGCATCATCTCCTTCGCAGTGAAAAATCCCATAACAATTTTCGATATAGCCAAGTACATCTGCTTTTCCGAAGATGTTAAAAATCTCATCCACAGGAAGATGCCATTCCTTTGATGCTAAACGTACCAATCGGGTCTGCATGAATATGATCTCTTCTTTTTCGCTCATCGCGAAATCCTCCTTTCTGAGCTATTTCTATACTCCATATTAACACAATATCTGTGCGTGAACAAGATACCGCGGCAGCGGTCAATCGACATAGTTTTTAAACTCCGGATACAGCGGGGCGTCGGAAAAGCTACCCTGCAAAAGAAAGAGGTTTCGTTTGGCCCGGGTCATGGAAACATACAGCAGGTTCCGGCCCTCTTCTGATTCTTCAAACTCTTCTACTCCATAAATCACTACGGTGGGAAATTCTTTCCCTTTTGATTTATGAGCAGTAAGAAGGGTAATCGTATCAGGGTTTGCGGGATATTCAACCTCTGCCGTATCAGAAAATTCGATCATGGCATTCACATGGTTAAGAAATTCGGAAGCTGTATTGATAGCCCTCATTTCGATGCGGGAGCACAACTCTTCTACTGCCGGATGTTCCTCCTTCTGCCAGAGAAACTGGTAAATGGACCGAACGGCATCGGACAAATCCTGGGCATACAGAAGTTTTTTACAGGAATAAAGTGTCCTGGCAAGTGCGATACCGGGACTGCCGGCTGCTTCATATATTTCAAGCAGATCCGGATCATATAAATCTGGTTCTGGAAGATTGAAATATTTTAAGAAGCTTTCCAACATATGATCCCGCTCGACAGGAATGTCTAGTTCATATCCATTTCGTTTCAGCTGTCTGTAGAGCGCTAGTGGATCATGGAAATTGGTCACATAGAGAGAAAATGTGTCACGAATGGCAATAAATACCTCATCCTTTATGAGTAATGTTCTGGGTGAAGTTGCAAGGTAAAAACCATCTAAACTTTTTTTGATCTTTTCCAATGCTTTATTTTTGCGCGCAATGATGGCAATATCTCCAGGTTTATAACCAGAGCGTTCTGCGGATGCAATCAGATCCCGGATGGTATCTACCAGAACATTTTTCCGATAAATCGGCCGAACTGTAGCGCGGTGATGGGAACGCAGAGATTTGCGATACCGATTCGTATTATTGGCAATCAGTGCATTTGCTGCTTCCAAAATATGGTCTACCGACCGAAAATTATCTGGAAGAATCACGATTTTACTGTTGCTCCACATCTCCTGAAAATGAAGCAGGTAATAGTTGCTTCCTCCGCGCCAGGAATAAATACTCTGATCATCGTCCCCCACAACCACAATATTTCCATGGGATGCGATGGCGTATACCAGATCGACCTGATCTGACGAGATATCCTGGAATTCATCAATCATTACATAGCAAAAACGCTGCTGATAGCTTTTTAATACATCTGGATATTCGCTAAACAGTTGGTTGGTAAGCTGGATCTGTTCATCAAAGCAGATATATCCCTCATCTTTCATTCGTTCCTTCAGTTTCTGATAAAGGCACCCTAAACCATCCGGATCAGGAAAATCCGCATGTTTTTTCCACTCTTCCAGTCCGTCTTTCTCAATGGAAAGTACAGCGTTGTAAATCCTGCTCAGCAGGCCGAAATCACCGGTGAATCCGTCATAGTTAATGCCGGACAATGGAGCGATTTCATCAATGATCTGCAAAATAAGACGATAGTAGTCTACCTTCTCTGCAATTTTTAAGGATTTTCCGATGAAGTCCTCATGTTTGCAAAGAATCGTGTAGCCAAGGCTGTGGAAGGTAAAGATGGCCGGCAATGCACCTCCTTCACCGAGCACCCGTCTGGCACGTTCCAGAATTTCGCCAGCGGCCTTTTTTGTAAAGGTGACAAAAAGAATTTGTTCCGGTAAAATCCCGTTTTTGATCATACGCACCATACGCGCAATCAGACAGTGGGTTTTGCCGGCACCAGGTACCGCGATGACTGCCATAGGGCCCTCCATGTGTTCAACAACCTTTCGCTGCGCTGGGGTTAATCCTTTCTCTAAATCGACTGTTTCCGCCGGAACAGAAATGGAAGTTTCTTCTGGCTGATTTTCTGGTGCCAATGTGGAAGTATTCTGCTGATGGCACAAGTCCGTATAGAGGCAGTCCGCACATTTTTGAGGTATGGAAAGATGGATTGCGCTCAGGAGAGCCTGGGTGGCATCTTCTATTCCGCCATAGCTCATTTGAAGATAGCATTTTCCTTCTGTATACTGTGAGGACAGGAAATCGGCCTTATCCTCTTTGGATTTCAAGTAGCAGATCATGGAAATTGTTCCATGGCCATAGGAGGGAGCGCTGATTAGGTATTGTGATAGCAGCTCCGGGCTGTAATATGCCTGGGTCTCTTGCTTCCTAGCTCTTACAGAATACTGTGGCTCATTCGGGAAAATACTTAAAGCATAGACATGCTCCCCCTTTTTAAGAACCAGATCTGCTTGTGCAGATAATTCAGACACCGCTACGTGGTTGCAGCTTGTATTGACTGAAATCGCTGAGCAGAGCCTGGTCTTCAAAATCTGATAACCCTGCTCAAAGAACCAGTCAGCAAAGCGATGCCACCTGGCAAGGTCCTGATCCCGGCAGGTTTCATACTGGCGGTTATTAAGGAACCAGTCTCTGCTGTATTCCAGAAATGCTTTTTCGAGTGCTTCTGAAAATGAAGTAGGCCCTTTGGATAATGCTAAAATTAAAGAGTCCTTCTTTTGATAAAAAAACTGGGTACGTTTTGATGCAGCATATAATCCCAGCTTTCCGAGACGGTAGTGGCTTTCGCAGTGGCGAAGCCGGATAAGATCCCTGATTGTAAGTTTCATAGGCTAAGTCCTCCTTTTGGGCACGAAAAAAGGAACCTCCCAAAGGAAGTTCCTCCAACGTACATATTATTCTGTTTATTTTTCCAGAATTCCCCCACTCATTCGGTCATAAAATGGCGTGCGCTTTGTCAGAGACAAATGTTGTTGAAATGAAAGAATCTATGAGTATTTTACCATTGGATTTGGGGCAAATCAAGGATTATCAGATGATGGTATGACAACTTATGTAGATTAATGGGAAGAAATGTGCTATGCTAAAAAGGCTGCCGAACCTCCAGCAGAAAGGAGGTGAGTCGGATGGGAGATTTTATCATCACATTTTTTGTCTCTGTTTTAGCAGGTGTAGTTAGCTACTACATATGCAAATGGCTGGACAGAGATAAATAGCTGTCTCTTATACACATCTCCGAGCCCACGAGACCGGAGCCT
>OWIA01000799.1_pt1 | contig 11919 bp, 6 predicted proteins | sample 1732881 | NCBI WGS metagenome assembly OWIA01 (sample SAMN05065764, study PRJEB22554) | human gut metagenome | biome: ENVO:2100002; feature: ENVO:00000062; material: ENVO:00002003 | host: Homo sapiens | place: USA
TCTACACCTATTAAGTCGTCGGCAGCGTCAGATGTGTATAAGAGACAGCAGTACACATGGCTCGTGCCGCACGACGTCGAGGGGCTGATCGGCTGTTTCGGCGGCAAGGAAGCCTTCACCGGGAAACTCGACTCGCTGTTCGTCGTCAGCTCCGTGCTCGAGGGAGCCGCCTCGCCCGACATCTCGGGCCTGATCGGTCAGTACGCCCACGGCAACGAACCCAGCCACCACGTCGTCTACCTCTACACGATGATCGGTCAGCCGTGGAAGACCGCCGACAAGGTGCGCGAGATACTGACGACGCTCTACCACGACCGGCCCGACGGGCTTTCGGGCAACGAGGACGTGGGGCAGATGTCGGCATGGTACGTCCTCTCGTCGCTGGGTTTCTACCAGGTCGAACCCGCCGGGGGCCGCTATTTCTTCGGCTCGCCGCTCTTCGACAAGGCTGAAGTGCGTGTCCGCGACGGTGTGCTGACCGTCACGGCGCATAACAATTCCGCCGCGAACAAATACATCCAGGCGGTGAAGCTCAATGGCAAGCCGTATACGAAACCCTATATTGCCTTCGACGACATCGCCGCGGGCGGTGTGCTCGAATTCGAGATGGGTGCCGAACCCGCAGTGTGGTATGAACTCTAAACATCGGAAGGCCATGAAAAAAGGATATATCGCATTTGCCGCCCTCTGCGCCGCCGCACTCGCTTCGTGCACATGTCCTTCGGCCGGGGAGCAGCGCCTCCGTCCTTCGGAGTACGTTTCGACGCTGGTCGGTACGCAGTCGGATTTTTCGCTCTCGACGGGCAATACCTATCCGGCCATCGCCTTGCCGTGGGGCATGAATTTCTGGACGCCCCAGACCGGCAAGATGGGCGACGGCTGGGCATATACTTACGGGGCGCACCAGGTGCGGGGGTTCAAGCAGACCCACCAGCCTTCGCCGTGGATCAACGATTACGGCCAGTTCTCGCTCATGCCCGTGCGCGGGGAGGATAAATTCGACGAGGAGTCGCGCGCCAGCTGGTTTTCGCACCAGTCCGAAGTGGCCAAACCCTATTACTATAAGACTTACCTCGCCGACCATGACATCCGCGTGGAGATCACGCCGACCGACCGTGCCGCGATGATGCGCTTCACCTTCCCCGACTCGAAGGAGTCGGGTGTGGTGATCGACGCCTTCGACCGTGGTTCGCAGGTCGGGATGGTCGACGACCGTACGATCGTCGGTTACACCACGCGCAACAGCGGTGGCGTGCCGGAGAATTTCCGCAACTGGTTCGTCGTGCGCTTCGATACGCCGTTCAGCGCCATCGAGCTGACCGATGCCCCCGGCGGATACAAACCCGGCAGCAACCTGCTCTATCCCGAAGGGCAGAAGTCCGTCACGGGCGAACATGCCGTGGCCAAGGTGCATTTCGCGACCCGCCGCGGCCAGCAGATATGCGCCAGCGTGGCGTCGTCGTTCATTTCTCCCGAACAGGCGCTGCAGAACCTCCGGGAACTGGGTAGCGACGATTTCGAAACGGTGAAGTCCAAGGCGCAGGCGCGCTGGGACGATGTGCTGGGACGCATCGAGGTAGAGGGCGGTACGGACGACCAGTACCGTACGTTCTATTCGTGCCTCTACCGGTCGGTGCTCTTCCCGCGTAAGTTCTACGAGGTGACCGACCAGGGCGAGGTCGTGCATTACAGCCCCTACAACGGCGAGGTGCTCCCCGGCTACATGTATACCGACACCGGGTTCTGGGACACCTTCCGCAGCCTTTTCCCGCTGCTGAACCTCGTTTACCCCTCCGTGAACGCCGAAATCCAGCAGGGACTCGCTAACGCGGCACGCGAGAGCGGTTTCCTGCCCGAATGGGCGTCGCCCGGGCACCGCGGCTGCATGGTGGGCAACAATTCCGCTTCGGTGGTTGCCGATGCCGTGGTGAAGGGCACGAACGACAAAGACCTCGGGGTGCTCTACGATGCGATGGTGTATGCCACGGAGCACGTGCACCCGACCGTTGCGTCGACCGGACGCTGGGGGCACGAGTACTACAACGAGCTGGGATATATCCCTTACGACGTGAACATTCCCGAGAACGTGGCACGTACGCTCGAATACGCCTACGACGACTGGTGTATTCTGCAGGTGGCGAAGAAACTGAACCGTCCCCAGGCTGAACTGGACAAGTGGGCGGCGCGTGCCCGGAACTACCGCAATGTCTTCGACCCCGAAACCCGTCTGATGCGCGGTCGCCTCAGGGACGGCAAGTTCCAGGCGCCGTTCAGTCCCTACAAGTGGGGCGACGCCTTCACCGAGGGTAACTCGTGGCATTATACGTGGTCGGTATTCCACGACGTCGAGGGGCTCGTCGACCTGATGGGCGGCCGGGAGCAGTTCGTCCAGATGCTCGACTCGGTATTCGTCGTGCCGCCGATCTACGACGACAGCTACTACGGATTCCGCATCCACGAGATCACCGAGATGCAGGTGGCCGACATGGGCAACTACGCCCACGGCAACCAGCCTGCGCAGCACATGATCTACCTCTATAATTATGCGGGTGCCCCGTGGAAAGCCCAGTACTGGGCGCGCGAGGTGATGGATCGCCTCTATTCGGCCTGTCCCGACGGCTATTGCGGCGACGAGGACAACGGCCAGACTTCGGCCTGGTATGTCTTTTCCGCCCTGGGGTTCTATTCCGTCTGCCCGGCTTCGGACGAATACGTCGTCGGTTCGCCGCTGTTCCGCAAGGCCGTCGTGAACCTCGAAAACGGGAATAAGATTGTGCTCGAAGCGCCGGACAACAGCCCCGAGAACCGTTATATCGGAGCCGTGCAGTTCGACGGGAAATCCTATACGTATAATTTCCTGCGCCATTCCGACCTCGTGAAGGGTGCCGGCGTCCGCTTCTCGATGCGTCCCGACCCCGATTACACGCGGGGTACGGAGCCCGGGGATGCCCCTTACTCGTTCAGCCGCGAATAACACGGACGGGTTGAACCGATGTCAATCCGCCGCGGCCGGTTCCGGCTGCGGCGGATTTTTTGTTTTTGCCGGAATCCCGAAATGTCGATAATTTGTCAATAGAATATGCCCGGGGATTTTGTAAATCGGCTGAAAAGCGCTACTTTTGTAACGTTGTTTTGACAATTGTTAGGTTAATCCGAACACCTCCCCATGACATCTACCGACAGAATCGACCAACGCGAACGTAAGAAACAGCAGGGCCAGGCCGCTGCGTTCTATTCGTCGTCGTGCCGACAGCAGGATCGGAGTACGCAGATGCAAGGGCAGCAGGTGTCCGGGAGCGGAATACGCAGATAGATACCAGACCGCCATGACATACGTGTCGTGGCGGTCTGTCTTTTTTTCAAACTTAAAACCAAAGGTATGAAGGTCGGTGTTATTATGGGCTCGGTGAGCGATTATGAGGTGATGGCCGATGCCGTCGCCATGCTCGGACAATTCGGGGTCGATTTCGAAAAGCGCGTGGTGAGCGCCCACCGTACCCCTGACCTGCTGTGCGAATATGCCAAGACGGCCAAAAACCGCGGTATCGGGGTGATTATTGCCGGCGCGGGCGGTGCCGCGCATCTGCCGGGCATGGTGGCCTCGATGACCACGCTCCCCGTGGTGGGCGTCCCCGTGAAGTCGCGGGCCCTGAACGGGCTGGATTCGCTGCTTTCGATCGTGCAGATGCCTGCGGGCGTTCCGGTGGCGACGACGGCCATCAACGGGGCGAAGAACGCGGCGCTGATAGCCGTGTCGATCCTCGCTCTGCAGGATGCGGAGCTGGCTGCCCGGCTCGAAGCGTTCCGTGCGAAACAGACCGCCGACGTACTGGCGGCAGAACTTTAATCCGGCAGGGGAGGCGGCTATGGCAGAGAAAACGAAAACGATCGGTATCATGGGCGGCGGTCAGCTGGGGCTGATGATCGTCGAGCAGGCGCACCTGCTCGGGGCGCGCACGCTGTGCCTCGACCCTGCGCCCGACGCCCCCGCGTTCGCGCTGAGCGACGGGCACATCGTGGCGGCGTATGACGATGCCGCGGCGCTCGAAGAGCTTTGCCGCCGCAGCGATGTGGTGACCTACGAATTCGAAAACGTCCCGGGCAGCGTGCTGATCCCGCTGGAAAAGAAATACAACATCCCGCAGGGTTTCCGCCCGCTTTACGATTCGCAGGATCGCCTGCGCGAGAAGGACAATGCCCGCGCCAACGGGCTGCGGACGCCCCTGTACGCCGCCGTGGACGACGAGGCGTCGCTGCGTGCCGCCTTGGCCGAGATAGGATTCCCGGCGGTGCTCAAGACCCGTACGCTGGGATACGACGGCCACGGGCAATTGGTGTTGAAGGGCGAGGCCGACGTGCCGCGTGCGCTGCCGATGCTCTCCGTACCCTGCATTCTGGAGGCGTTCGTGCCGTTCGATTTCGAAGCCAGCATCGTGATGGTCTCGGACGGGGAGCGCGTCATCCATTTCCCCATCGGGCGGAACGTCCACCGCGACGGCATCCTCGACCTGTGCTTCGTCCCCGCCGAGGGGATCGACGACGGCCTGCGCAGCCGCATGGCTGCGGCCGGCGAGCGGTTCATGAAATCCTGCCGCTACCGCGGGATCCTCGCCATCGAGTTCTTCATCCGCGACGGAGAGTTCTATTTCAACGAAATGGCGCCGCGGCCCCACAATTCGGGGCACTATACCATCGAGGGGTGCACGACCAACCAGTTCCGCGAGCTGGTGCGCTTCCTGCTGGGCGAACCGTTGCAGGAGCCGCAGCTCGTGGCGCCGACCGTGATGAAGAATATCCTGGGGCAGGATCTCGAAGCGGCCGAGAGAATCGCCGCCGAAAACCGCCCGGGTGTCCATGTCCACCTTTACGGCAAGACCGAGAGCCGTCCGAAGCGCAAGATGGGGCATATCACCTTCGTCGGGATGGACGCCGGGGAATACGGTGCCGCGTGGGCCGACAGATTCGTAAAATAAGTGCAAACGAAATAACATGGAAAACTACCGGATTTTTGTTGAGAAACATCCCCGTTTCCGGGTCGAGGCCGACAGCCTGCGCCGGGAGCTGAACACCAATCTGAACCTGGACATCCGCAGTCTGCGGTTGCTCAACGTCTACGACCTGTTCGGGTTCAGCCGAGAGCTGCTCGAAAAGAGCCGTTACAGCGTCTTCGGCGAAGTGGTAACCGACAGCGTGACCGATTCGTGCGACCTGGCGGGACGGAAATACATCGCCGTGGAGTACCTCCCCGGCCAGTTCGACCAACGTGCCGCGTCGGCCGTCGACTGCGTGCGGCTGATCGACCCGTCGGCCCAGGTGCGCATCCGCTCGTCGAAGCTGTTGCTGTTCGACGATGCCGTTTCCGACGAAGATCTGGCGCGCATCCGCCATTACTATATCAACGCGGTCGAGTCGCGCGAGAAGAATCTGGACGTGCTGACCGACATGGAACAGGCCGAGGTGAAGCCCGTCGCCGTGCTGGAAGGCTTCACCAAGATGACCGACGCCGAACTGGAACCCTGCTGCAAGCGGTACGGGCTGGCGATGAATGCCGACGACCTGCGCGAGGTGGTGAAATATTTCCGTGCCGAGGGGCGCGATCCCTATGAGACCGAGCTGCGCATCCTCGACACCTATTGGAGCGACCACTGCCGCCATACGACCTTCACCACCGAGCTGGAGGGCATCACGGTCGAGGAGTCGTTCGCAAAGGACGAGATCGAGGATTCGCTGGCCCTCTACCTGCGCATCCGCCGCGAACTGGGCCGCGAGCACAAGAGCATCTGCCTGATGGACATGGCGACCATCGGCGCCCGTTACCTGCGCAAGAAAGGGCTGCTGGACGACCTAGAAGTGAGCGACGAGAACAATGCCTGCTCGGTATACGTCGATGTCGATGTCGACGGGGCGACCGAGAAGTGGCTCCTGCAATTCAAGAACGAAACCCATAACCACCCGACCGAGATCGAGCCGTTCGGCGGTGCTTCGACCTGTCTGGGCGGCGCTATCCGCGACCCGTTGTCGGGGCGCAGCTACGTCTACCAGGCCATGCGCGTAACGGGTGCCGGCAATATCTACCAGAAGGTGTCCGATACGCTCGAAGGCAAGCTCCCGCAGAGCGTCATTTCGAAGAAGGCCGCCGCGGGCTACTCCAGTTACGGCAATCAGATCGGGCTGGCAACGACCCATGTGCGCGAGATTTACCACGACGACTATGTGGCCAAGCGCCTCGAAGTCGGTGCCGTGGTCGGTGCCGTGAAGGCTGAAAACGTCCGCCGCGAAAAACCCGTCCCGGGCGACAAGATCGTCATGCTGGGCGGCCGCACGGGGCGTGACGGTATCGGCGGCGCCACGGGTTCGTCGAAAGAGCACAATACCAAGTCGCTCGAAACCTGCGGCAGCGAGGTGCAGAAGGGCAATGCCCCCGAGGAGCGCAAGCTCGAACGCCTGTTCCGCCGCCCGGAGGTGACGCGGCTCATCAAGAAATCGAATGACTTCGGTGCCGGCGGCGTCAGCGTCGCCATCGGCGAGCTGGCCGACGGGCTGGACATCTACCTCGACCGCGTGAAGACCAAGTACAGCGGCCTGAATTCCACGGAACTGGCGATCAGCGAGTCGCAGGAGCGTATGGCCGTGGTCGTCGAGGCGAAGGACGTCGCCGAATTCATGGGCTACTGCCGCGAGGAGAATATCGAGGCGGTCGAGGTGGCCGACGTGACGGATACGGCCCGTATGCGGATGTTCAACAAAGGGCGCAAAGTCGTAGACCTCGCCCGTGAATTCATCGACAGCGCCGGGGCGAAGCACTATGCCGAAGCCATGATCGGTGAGGTGGAGAACCGCGATCCTTTTGCCCGTGAGGTCGTGGGCGCGACGTTTGCCGAACGCTTCGAGGAGAACCTGCGCGACAACAATGTCGTCTCGCAGCGCGGCCTGATCGAAATGTTCGATTCGACGATCGGCCGTTCCACCGTGCTGATGCCGTTCGGCGGCCGCACGCAGGGCAGCGAAACGCAGGTGTCGGTGCAGAAACTCCCGACCGACGGTTACACCGACACGGCCAGCATCATGGCCTTCGGCTACAATCCCTACCTGGCCTCGTGGAGCCCTTACCACGGTGCTGCGTATGCCGTCGTCGAAGCTGCTGCCAAGGTCGTGGCTGCGGGCGCGCGTTATGACAGGATGCGTTACTCATACCAGGAATATTTCGAACGCATGACCCGCGATCCCCGCTCGTGGGGCAAGCCGCTGGGTGCCCTGCTCGGTGCGCTGAAGATGCAGGTCGAACTGGGCCTGCCCTCGATCGGCGGCAAGGACTCGATGTCGGGCACGTTCCAGCATATCAACGTCCCGCCCATGCTGATGGCCTTCGGCATCACGACGGTGAATGCCGGGACGGTCATTTCGACCGATTTCAAGAAGGCCGGCAACCGTATCTACCTGGTGCGCCATACGCCCAGGGAGAACCATATGCCCGACACGGCGCAGCTGAAGGACAACTTCGGCTTTGTCAGCGAAAATATCGAACGCGGCAATATCCTCGCCGCATGGTCGGTGGGCTTCGGAGGTGTCGCCGAAGGTCTTGCCAAGATGGCTTTCGGCAACCGCATCGGCGCCGAGGTGGAGATGGACGAGGCGGAACTCTTCGGATACGCCTATGGTTCGATCCTTGTCGAGAGCGCCGTCGAACTGACCCATCCTGCGGCCGGGCTGCTGGGTATGACCGCAGCCGAAGGGGCGTTGACCGTCAACGGCGTGAAAATGCCGCTCGACGCCCTCTACAAGGCCAATACCGAGAAATTCGCGGCCGTTTACCCCGACAAGGGGGAGAACCATGCCGGAGTGATGACCTCGGAGCCCGCACCCCGGACTTTCGCCTATCGGGGCGAAGCCGTCGAACATCCGCTGGTCTATATCCCCGTGTTCCCGGGCACCAACTGCGACTACGACACGGCCAAAGCATTCCGCAAGGCCGGGGCCGAGGTCGAAATGAGCGTGTTGTGCAACCTCGGGGGCGACGACATCCTGCGTTCGATCCGCGAAATGAAGGAACATATCCGCCGCGCCCATATCTTCGTGCTGAGCGGCGGCTTCTCGTCGGGCGACGAACCCGACGGCAGCGCCAAGTTTATCGTCAACGTACTCAACAATAAGGATATACGCGATGAAATCCATGCGTTGCTCGACCGCGGAGGGCTGATCCTCGGCATCTGCAACGGTTTCCAGGCGCTCGTCAAATCCGGCCTGCTGCCTTACGGCCGCCTGGGCATGGTGACCAAGGATTCGCCGACGCTGTTCCGCAACGACATCAACCGCCATATTTCGCAGATCGTCTCGACGCGCGTCTCGACGCTCAACTCCCCGTGGCTCGCGGGCTTTGGCCCGGGCGACATCCACTCGATCGCTGTCAGCCACGGCGAAGGCAAGTTCGTCGTGAGCGAAGAACTTGCCCGGGAGCTGTTCGCCAACGGGCAGGTGGCCTTCCAGTATGTCGATCCCGAAGGGCGTGCGACGGCCGAGGCGCCGTACAACCCCAACGGTTCGTCGTATGCCATCGAGGGCCTGGTGTCGCGTGACGGCCAGATCCTCGGCAAGATGGGGCATACGGAGCGTTACGAGAAAAACCTCTTCAAAAATATCGCAGGCGAGAAGGAGCAGTCGCTGTTCCGCAATGCCGTCGACTATTTCCGCAAAAATTAGTACAATATAAAACTTAAACTCACAAACACCATGAAACAGCTCGAAATGCTCTACGAAGGCAAGGCAAAACAGGTTTTCCGCACCGACGATCCCGACAAGATCATCATCCACTACAAGGATGCGGCAACGGCTTTCAACAACATCAAGAAAGCCACGATCGAAAACAAGGGCGTGCTGAACAACGCCATCTCGACCCTGATTTTCAAGGAGCTTCAGAAGTCGGGTGTCAAGACCCACTATATCGAGACGATCAACGACCGCGACCAGGTGTGCCGCCGGGTGACGATCATCCCGCTGGAGGTGATCGTGCGCAATGTCATCGCCGGTTCGATGGCCCAGCGCCTCGGTATCGAGGAGGGTACGCAGCCGTCGAACGTCATCTACGACATCTGCTACAAGAAGGACGAGCTGGGCGACCCGCTGATCAACGACCACCACGCCGTGGCATTGGGTGCCGTGACCTACGAGGAACTCGAACTGATCTACGCCATGACCTCGCGTATCAACGAGATCCTGCGCAACCTTTTCGCCAAGATGAACATCAAACTCGTGGACTTCAAGATCGAGTTCGGCCGTACGTCGGACGGGGAGATCGTGCTCGCCGACGAGGTGTCGCCCGACACCTGCCGCCTGTGGGACATGACGACCAACGAGAAACTCGACAAAGACCGTTTCCGTCGTGACCTGGGCAAGGTGCGCGAGGCTTACGAGGAGATTTTGGCACGTTTGCAGAAAATCGTCGGGTAATGGTGATGGGGCAGATTAGCGACCGCGAGTTGCATGAGGAGTGCGGGGTGTTCGGCGTCTTCGGAGTCAAGGACGCAGCGTCGCTGACCTACTATGGCCTGCATGCCTTGCAGCACCGCGGACAGGAGGGTGCCGGTATCGTGACCGTCGACCGGGACGCGACGTTCCGCCGCATCAAGGGCGGCGGCCTGGTGACCGAGGTGTTCGGCGAGGGAAACCTCTCGACGCTCAAGGGCGACATGGCCATCGGGCATGTGCGCTATACCACCGCCGGCGGTGGTGGCATCGAGAACGTGCAACCGTTCCTTTTCCGCCACAACACGGGCGATTTCGCGCTGGCGCACAACGGCAATATCGTCAATTCGGCGCTGCTGCGTATTTACCTCGAGAACAAGGGGAGCCTGTTCCAGTCGACCTCGGACAGCGAAATCCTGGCGCACCTGATCAAGAAGGAGACCAAGTATCACGACCGTCCGCGCATCTATTCGATCATCGACGCGCTGAACATGATCGAGGGGGCTTTTGCATTCCTGATCATGACCGCCAATCGCATCTATGCCTGCCGTGACAAATACGGCCTGCGGCCGCTGTCGATCGGCCGGCTGGGCGACGGTTATGTCGTGTCGAGCGAAACCTGTGCCTTCGACGTGCTGGGTGCGGAGTTCGTCCGCGACGTCGAGCCGGGCGAGATCGTCACGATCGACAGCGAGGGCATCCGGAGCCGCGATTTCTCGCAGTATAAGCGTTGCGAGATGTGCTCGATGGAGTATATCTACTTTGCACGTCCCGACAGTGACATCGAAGGGTGCAACGTCCATGCCTACCGCAAGGAGTCGGGGCGCCTGCTCTTCGGCGAGGCGCCTGCCGAGGCGGACATCGTGGTCGGGGTTCCCGACTCGAGCCTCAGCGCCGCGATGGGCTATGCCGAGGCGAGCGGCCTGCCGTATGAAATGGGGCTTATCAAGAACAAGTACATCGGCCGTACGTTCATCCAGCCTTCGCAGGAGCTGCGCGAGAAAGGGGTGCGCATGAAGCTCTCGGCCGTGCGGACGATCGTCAAGGGCAAGCGCGTGGTGCTGGTCGACGATTCGATCGTGCGCGGTACGACCTCGCGCCGCATCGTCACGATGCTCAAGGAGGCGGGGGCCACCGAGGTGCACGTGCGCATTGCCAGTCCCCCGATGACGCACCCCTGCTTCTACGGGGTGGATACCTCGACCCGCGACGAGCTGATCTCGGCGCGCAAGGAGGTGGACGGTGTCCGCGAGGAGATATGCGCCGATTCGCTGGCGTTCCTGTCGCCCGGGGCGCTGCTCAGGGCGGGGAACCGCAAGGATTTGTGCATGGCCTGCTTCACGGGGCACTATCCCACGGCGTTGTACCAGTCGGTCGATGAGGTGAACAAAGACGTAAAATGTTAAGGACTACTTTAAAAGGAAGATTATAATGGCACAGAGTTATGAGAAGGCCGGTGTGAACCTCGAGGCTGGATACGAAGTGGTGCGGCGCATCAAGAAACACGTGGCATCGACCTCGCGCCTGGGCGTGATGGGCAATATCGGTGCATTCGGAGGCATGTTCGACCTCTCGGCGCTGAACGTGAAGGAGCCGGTGCTGGTGAGCGGTACCGACGGCGTGGGCACGAAGCTCAAGCTGGCGTTCGAGATGGACAAGCACGACACGATCGGCGTCGATGCCGTGGCCATGTGCGTCAACGACGTGCTGGCGCAGGGTGCCGAGCCCTTGGTGTTCCTCGACTATGTCGCCGTAGGCCATAACGAACCCCAGAAGATCGAAGCCATCGTGAGTGGCGTTGCCGACGGCTGCCGCCAGGCGGGTTGTGCGCTGGTCGGCGGCGAGACGGCCGAAATGCCGGGCATGTACTCCGAGGGCGAGTACGACATCGCCGGTTTCACGGTCGGCGTGGTCGAGAAATCGAAGCTCATCGACGGATCGAAGGTCAGGGCCGGCGATGTGCTGGTGGGCATCGCCTCGAGCGGCGTGCACTCCAACGGCTTCAGCCTCGTGCGTAAGATTCTTGCGGATAACTGCCTGGATCTGCACAAGGTCTATCCCGAGTTGTCGAACAAACTGCTGGGCGAAGTGCTGCTCACCCCGACGAAGATCTACGTGAAGCAGGTGCTCGAAGTGATCCGCAGCTGCGACGTACACGGCATCAGCCATATCACGGGCGGAGGGTTCGACGAAAATATCCCCCGCATTCTGCACGAAGGGCAGGGGCTCGAGATCGAGGAGGGCACTTGGGAGATTCTGCCCGTGTTCCGCTTCCTCGAAAAGTACGGCAAGGTGGCCCACCGCGAGATGTTCAACATCTTCAACATGGGCATCGGCATGGTCATCGCCCTCGATGCCGCCGAGGCGCAGAAGGCCATCGGCATCCTCACGGAGCAGGGCGAGCGTGCCACGGTCATCGGACTGTCTCTTATACACATCTGACGCTGCCGACGACTTAAT
>OWIA01000826.1_pt1 | contig 11784 bp, 10 predicted proteins | sample 1732881 | NCBI WGS metagenome assembly OWIA01 (sample SAMN05065764, study PRJEB22554) | human gut metagenome | biome: ENVO:2100002; feature: ENVO:00000062; material: ENVO:00002003 | host: Homo sapiens | place: USA
CGAGATAGGCTCCGGTCTCGTGGGCTCGGAGATGTGTATAAGAGACAGGTGATGCGGCGTCTGCACGAGCGCAATCTTCGGATCCTTGACGAGCCAGCCCATGGTCGAGAGGAGAAAGTCGCATGAGGGCACGTGGTCGCAGTCGAAAATCACGATGAATTCGCCGTCGGTCACCGTCATTGCATGATTGATGTTGCCTGCTTTGGCGTGGTTATGTTCTTCACGCTTGATGTAGCCCGCCCCCACTTCATTGGCAAATGCTTTAAAGGCGTCACGGCTGCCGTCGTCCAAAAGGTAGACGCGAAGCTTGTCAGCGGGCCAGTCGAGGTTTAAAGCGGCGTAGACCGTCGGCTTGATGACGTCAAGCGATTCGTTATAAGTCGGAATGAAGATGTCGACAGTGGGCCAAACTTTGCGGTTGGCCGGGAGCGGGTAGGGCTTTCTGTCGAGTACCCAGCAGACCTGGAAGTAACCGAGCACCATCACCGCGAAAGCATAGAGTTCGGCGAGGAGCAGCGCACAGGAAAAGAACAGATCAAGTGCTGTGTCGCTGTTGACCGTTGACGTGCAGCGCCACCAGAGGTAACGCCCGGACACGACGATTGAGATCACAAAGAGAAGCATCAGACTGATACGTGCTCGGATGCGTGCCAATGCGATCATCGAGAAGAACATGAAGGTGAGAAAGACCACCTGCCCCTGCAGATTGAAGGGCTGAGTGATACAGATCGCTGCCAGAATGAGACCCAGAATCACCGCAATGGCGATGAGTGTCTTTTCTCCGAAGGAGAACTGCGTACGATCGTTGACTTCTCCTGAATCTCCGGCATTTGACGCTTCAGAAAGCGGCTTCACGCGCCGAATGATCGAAAGACAAAAATTGCCCCAGAGTTCGCCTACACGATTGATGATGCGCCCGGCAGCCCGCAATCCGGCCAGCACTTTTTCAACCGCCTCTGCGCCGGACGGTCGGCCCGGCTTCACAAAAAGAAGCCAAAAAGACTGAATGATGACGCGCAGCGAATCCAAAAGGCGAGGGCATTCCGGGTTGATCTGAGGGTAGTAGTCCCGCAGACGGCTTCTTAATGTCCCAAAAGGCTCGCGTTCGAGCGGAAAGATCACGAGCAAAAGCGTGAGCAGCAATCCGTTCACTAAAAGAGAAGGGGTGCTGGCGCCATTCTTTCGCCATGATTCAAAGCGAGCGCAAAGCGTTTGAGGAAGGACTGCCCGGAGGAAGCTTGTCATAACAAAAAACAGTTGGAAGCGGCGGAGAAGTCTGGATCTGTCGGCAGGCTTTTCCCGCAGACGGCTGAATGGCCGGCAGTTTAGCGGCGTCGGTACGCCCTGGCAACAGCATTGACGGATGCGGAGCATAGCCCATGAGATCCTTCGCTATCATTGCGGCGTTCCAACTATGCACGATCGAGCGTGTCTCGTATCGTTTGCCGCCGCTTCCAACAGGATTCGTCCATCATGCAGCCATCTGCTCACCTCATCGACTATGAACGCCGCTTCGGCGGTGTAGCCCGTCTTTACGGCCGCGAGGGCGCCGAAGCCATCGCGAAGACGCATTTCTGCGTTGTCGGGGTGGGCGGCGTCGGCTCTTGGGCGGTTGAGGCGCTCGCCCGCACCGATGCTCGGCTCATTACGCTCATCGATCTCGATCAGGTGGCCGAAAGCAACACCAATCGCCAAATTCAGGCTTTGGGCGACGAGTACGGGAAAGCAAAGATTGCGGCGCTAAAGGACCGTATTGCGCTCATCAATCCGCGAGCGGAAGTTCGTCTCGTTGAAGAATTCGTAGACGAGGATAATGTTGAGGCATTAATCCCCGCGGATGCAGTAGTGCTTGACTGTATTGATCAAGTGCGCGCCAAGGCTGCGCTGATTGCATACTGCCGAAAATTAAAGCAGTTCATTGTGACGTCCGGCGCGGCTGGCGGACGCGTCGATCCTGCTCAAATCCGCACGGGCGACCTCGGGCGCATTACGGGCGATCCGCTGCTTTCTTCCGTTCGCTATCGCCTGCGCAAGGCCTACGGATTCCCCAAAGCTTCACCCGATGCCGGCCGCCCCGGCAAGCCGATGACGCCGCTTTTTCGCGTGGCGTCGGTCTATTCTGCGGAGCCCGTGAAAAAACCGTTGGAGGGAGAGACCTGTGCCGTCACGCAGTCGTCTGGACTTGCCTGTTCCGGCTACGGTTCCGGCGTCGTCGTCACGGCCAGCATGGGCATGATGTGCGCTTCCATCGCGCTCAATGAGGCCTGCCGGCGCGGCTGAACGCGGCGAAGAAAAAGACCTCGAACAGCGCTGTTCGAGGTCTTGAGAATTGCAGTTTGCGCTCGAGCGCTCAGTTGAGCGGCAGGCGTTCCTGCACGATCGCAGCAAACGTGCGGGCTGCGTACGCAAGGCCCAGATCGTTGAAGTCAAAGCCCGGATTGTGAAGCTGTGCGGTGTGTCCTTCGTCGCCGAGGCCCACCTGCATATAAACGCCGGGTACCTTTTCGCTCATGAAGGCGAAGTCTTCGCCGCCCATGCTCGGCGCGAACTTGGTGTCGACACCCGCTTCGCCGTACACCGACTGGAGTGCCGGCAGGATGGCGCGCACCAGCGCAGGATCATTAATCTGGGGCGGATAGCGGCGCTGGTAGTCAAGCTTGACTTCACCGCCAAATACCGTGCCGATGCCCTGAGTGATTTCATTGAAGCGAGCTTCAATTTTGTCGCGTACCTTCGGGCTGTGGGTACGGATCGTTGCCGACAGATTGACCCGCTGAGGAATCACTGTGGGCGCGAGCGGATCCCCCGCCTGTACAAAGCAGCAGCTCACCACGGCGGAGTCAGCGGGGTTGATGTTTCGTGCGACGATCGTCTGAAGCGCCAGAATCAGCTCAGCTGCGGCCGGCATCGGGTCGATCGTTTCCTGCGGGCGAGCGCCGTGGCCGCCTCGGCCTTCAACGGTCATGTATGCGATATCGACGGAAGCCGTCATGGCGCCTTCGCGTACGGCAATCGTACCGAGCGGACGGGAAGGAGCGCCGTGAATGGCAAACACTTCTCTGCACGGATAGCGCTCAAAGAGCCCGTCCTTAATCATCTTGTCCGCACCTGCCCAGCCTTCTTCCCCAGGCTGGAAGATGAGCACAACGGAACCGGCAAAGTCTCTGGTCTGCGCGAGCAGTGTGGCTGCGGCAAGCAGCCCTGCGGTGTGACCGTCGTGGCCGCACAAATGGGCGCATTTGTCAATCGCGCTCTTCCAGGCAACTGAAGTTTCTTCCTGAATGGGGAGCGCATCGGTATCCGCGCGCAAACCAATCATCGGACCGTCTTTTTTCCCGCGAATGACGGCGCACACGCCGTTGCCGGCAAATCGATGAACCTGTTCGACCGGAAGCGTCTGGAGAAAAGCTTCAATCTTGTCAGCGGCACGGGCCGTGTCCATCCCGATTTCCGGGTGCTGGTGCATGTCGCGGCGGAATTCCACGATGCGGCGGGCCGCTTCGGCACCTACGAGTTCTGTGAGTGCGTCAATTGCTTGAGCCATCTGTGTTCAGATCCTTTTGCGAATAATGATGATTCATCCATTATGAGCGCAGACTCATGCGGGCTGACTCGGGCGAAGTGCTCAAATGCTGTGCGCCCGAGCGCTTTTTGAACAAATATCTTGCCTCTAATCTCTTCATAAGAAAGCCGAGAGAAGCCCCTGAATGGATTTCGGGGAAGGAAGCGCCGGCAACCATCGGCCTCAAACAAGTCTGCGGCAGCATGTCGCCATGCTGCCGCCCCCATTCACAGCGGGAATGACCGCTCCCCGTCTTGGGGCAGCCCAAGGCGAAGCGGCCGAAGTGACGGTTTGACTGGATCAAGCCTCGTCACTTCTGTTGTCGAGCGGCTTAGCGCACCAACTCATACGGCCACTGCATCGTGCCGTACATGTTGTAAATGTGCTTATAGCCCGATTCAATCAGGATCTTAGCGGCGCGTTCGACGCGCACCCCCGAGCGGCACTGCACGAGCACTTTCTGATTGAAGTCGGGCGCAGCTTCGAGCCGCATGCCGGGATGAAAGGTCGAGAGCGGTACGTTGACGGCGCCCTGAACGTGACCTTCTGCAAACTCTTGAGGTTCACGGACATCGATCACCACGACGCCTTCAGCCATCATTTTCTTGGCGGTTTCGGGCGTCACCTTGGCATAGGCCGGATTGGTGTAAGTGAGCGGCTGCGAAGGCTGCGGAGAAACAGGTTCAAGCGCGGCTGCGCCGGAGGACAGTGCGGCGGAAAGCGCCGCTGCGGAAATGGCTTGAGTCATAATTTTTGTGAACTGCTTGAAATCTGGCATCGGACAGAGTGCTGTATTTGGTGAAAAGTTGGAACTCAAAATTTTGCGCTTGCCTGAGCGCAGCTGCAATGGGAGAAAAAACAGTTGAGTTTCGAATATTTGCAGGTTTGCCGTTTCTCCTGGGCGGCAGAGGTCCTTCGAGCGGGGCAAAATAACCGACTCTGGAGAAGGAGATTGCCCAATCATGGCACAAAAGGAAAGGGTTGCACCCGTTGCCGTCATTACCGGTGCATCAAGCGGGTTAGGGGCGGTATTTGCGCGAATTGCCGCTCGTGAAGGTTATCGGCCGGTGCTGGTAGCCCGCCGTCAGCAGCGTTTGGAAGCGCTTGCCGCTGAAATCGAGACGGCCTCAGGTCTGAAGCCTTGGGTGCTTGCGCTCGATTTAACAGAGTCTGCAGAGCTTTCGCGTCTCATGGATTTCTTGGAGACGCGCAGCGTGACGCCCGAAATTTTCATCAACAATGCGGGGTTTGGTGATTTTGGTCCCATGGTGGATGCCGACGAAGAGCGCATCAGCCGAATGCTGCGGCTCAATATTGCTGCGCTCACGGGGCTATCCATTGAAGCCGCCCGTGCGATGAAACGGCTCGGGCGGGGCCGCATTCTTAATGTCGCTTCGACAGCGGCCTTCCAGGCTTGTCCTGGATTCGGCGTCTATGCAGCCACCAAGGCTTATGTCGTCTCTTTTACCGAAAGTCTCTCTGAAGAACTCCGCGGTACGGGGGTATCTGCTACGGCCTTCTGTCCCGGCCCGACAGCAACGGAGTTCGGCGAAGCTGCGGGACTCGACGAGTCGGCTTTCGGCCGAATTTCGCTCGACAAATGGGAGCGCTCGGCTGCGGCATGCGCGGAGGCCGGGTGGGCCGCAATGCAAGCAGGGCGAACGGTGAAGATTGACGGCTGCTGGAATACGGTGCTTGCTGTATCGGCTCAAATACTGCCCCGTCTTTGGGTGCGTCGGATCGCCGGCGTCATTTTTCGCAACGTGCCGCGCAAATAAGGTGCTCGTTGCGCTCGCAAGGGCGGAGACGATGCTGAAGATTTTCAACGCCTCTTGCTTAAGATCGAGTTGCACTACTCTGTTCGTATTAGGTGAAAGCTTGTAATGTGCTGAAATTAGCAGCGATGTTTTCTGCATAATCAATGTAATTGGTTTCGCGAATCTGCAGTTTTGCAGGCTCGCGCGCGCATCACAAAAGGTGTTCCCATGCAGATATCTTCCCTTTCTCGCCGCGGCGTACTTGCTTTGTCTGCGGCTGTTGCACTTGCGCTTGCAGGCTGCGGCGACAAATCCGCGCCGGCTGCCGGTGCTGCCGCTAAGGCTGAACTTACGCCCGTCGGCATTGTTCAGCTCGTTGAGCACGCTGCGCTCGATGCCTGTACGAAGGGTGTGGTTGATGCACTCGCTGAACGCGGCTTCAAGGACGGCGTCAATATCAAGCTTGATATTCAGAATGCTCAGGGCGACCAGTCGAACCTTCACAATATTGCCAATCGTTTCGTGTCCAACAAGGACAAGGTGATTTTTGCTGTTGCAACACCTGCCGCTCAGGCTGTCGCAACGGTTGCCAAGAACACCCCGATCGTTGCTACCGCGATTACAGACTTTGTGGCGGCCAAGCTCGTCAAGTCCGATGATGCGCCCGGCGGCAATGTGACGGGCGTATCTGACTTGGGGCCGATTGAGGCTCAGCTGGATCTGCTCCTGAAGTTCATCCCGAACGCTAAGGTGGTGGGCACGATCTATAACTCGAGCGAAATCAATTCCGCCTATCAGGTTGAAATCTTTAAGCAGGCTGCCGCAAAGCGCGGCGTTGAAGTGCTTGAAGCGACCGTTTCCAACGTGAACGATATTCAGCAGGCTGTGGCAAGTATTTCGAGCAAGGTAGCCGGCCTCTGGCTCCCGACCGACAATGTGCTCGCTTCCGCTATCCCTGCTTTGGTCAAAGTGACGAATCCCGTGAAGCTGCCGGTTGTGGCTGGCGAACGCGGTATGACCGAAGCGGGCTGTCTGGGCTCCATTTCCGTGGACTATTACGAAATCGGCCGCATGACCGGTCAGATGGGCGCAGATATTCTTGAAGGGAAGAAAAAGCCCGCAGAAATGCCGGTTCAGCATGTTGCCACCGGTACCCCCGTCTTTAATTTGAAGGCCGCTGAGGCGATCGGCGTGACGATCCCCGAAGAACTTAAAAAAGGAGCGGTGCTCTTTCAATAGCCTCGCATAGAGGCCGCGCCGCCAGAGCGGAGTCGATAAAGCGCTGTGAAAAGTGCTCGAACGGCTCCGCTTTTCTTTTTCGGCTTGAGAATGCGCAAGTGATCTGAGGAATCTCGCCTAGCAGAGAAAAATGTCTCTCAGAGAATGCGCTCAAGAAAGCCCTAGAATTCAATCTTCCACCTAAAAAACAATCGAGTGCACCGTTTTTCAAATGGTGCTCGAGCGTACCTACAAAGGAATTTTCATGCTCGATCTTCTGATCTCTACCGTCGGCCAAGGCCTTCAGTGGTCCGTGCTTGCGCTCGGCGTATTTCTGACCTTCCGCATTCTCGACATTGCCGATTTGTCGGTGGAGGGCTCTTTCCCTCTGGGCGCAGCGGCTGCCGCTACGGCGATCACTTCCGGGCTGGGACTGCCTGCCGCTTTTGTGCTTGCGCTGATTGCCGGCGCACTGGCCGGCGCGGTTACCGGCATCCTTACGACGAAGCTGCGTATTCCGGCGCTGCTCGCGGGCATTCTTACCATGATTGGGCTCTATTCGGTCAATCTCCATGTCATGGGCAAGTCCAACATTGGTCTTTTGCAGGACGAAACGGTTTTCACGATTCTTGAGAATTCGCTGGGACTGTCTGTTGCGGTATCCGGTCTTGCCGTTGGTCTTATCTTCGCAGCGCTGATTGCCGTCATTCTGTATTGGTTCTTCGGCACAGAACTGGGCACCGCCATCCGTGCAACGGGTTTCAATCCCCAGATGGCCCGCGCGCAGGGCATCAATACCAATACGATGGTTGTGCTCGGGCTAGTGATTTCCAACGCGCTTGTGGCCTTGTCGGGCGCAACCGTGGCACAGGCCAACGGTTTTGCCGACGTCGGCATGGGCGTGGGCACCATCGTGATTGGGCTCGCTTCGGTCATCATCGGCGAAGTGCTTTTTTCGCCCAAGTCTTTTAAAACGAGCCTGATTGCCGTCATTCTGGGTTCCATCGTTTATCGTCTCGTTATTGCTTTCGTGCTCGAAATGGGCATGCCTCCGAACGACCTCAAGCTTTTCACGGCTGTGCTCGTCGCCTTCGCACTCGCGCTGCCTTTGATTAAGGAGAAATGCGCAGGACTGCGCGCTCACGGCTGATGCCTGACGGGCCTTTCGTTCTCCCATCAAACGCAAAACACTCAGACGAAGGACATTTGAAATGCTTGAACTCCAGAACGTCAAAAAGACTTTCTTCGCCGGTACAGCCAATGAAAAAAAAGCGCTTCGAGGCGTAAGCTTCACGCTTGATGACGGTGATTTCTGTACCGTCATCGGTTCTAACGGCGCGGGTAAATCAACAACCCTGAATGCCATTGCCGGCGTCTTTCCCATCGATTCGGGTTCGATCAAAATCGACGGCGTAGAAATTTCCAAAATGCCTGAATGGAAGCGAGCGATCCATGATCGGCCGAGTCTTTCAGGACCCGATGCGCGGTACGGCTGCGGGCATGATGATTTCAGAAAATCTGGCCGTCGCTGACCGACGCGGACGTCGTCCGACATTGCGCTGGAGCGATCGCGCGGACCGTAATGCTCGCTTTGCCGAATTGGTGAAAATGCTTGGCCTGGGTCTTGAAACCCGCATGACCGCACATGTGGGACTGCTCTCGGGCGGTCAGCGCCAGGCGCTTACGCTGCTTATGGCGACGTTGGTGCGCCCCAAGCTCCTGCTGCTCGATGAACATACGGCCGCTCTTGATCCGAAGACGGCAGCCAAAGTGCTTGAAATCACTGAACGGCTCGTCACGGAGCAAAAGCTCACCACGCTCATGATTACGCACAACATGCGCGATGCGCTTCGCTACGGCAACCGCCTCATCATGATGCACGACGGACGTCCGATCCTTGATGTGCGCGGCGAGGAAAAAGCCAAGCTCACCACGGTGGATCTTTTGAAGTTCTTCGAAAAGGCGGGTGACGGCGTTTCCGACAAGATGCTGCTCGCAAGCTGATTCGGCAGAGCAGAAAAAAGAGCAAAGCAAGGAGGCGGATGACTTGGAGCGTCCGCCTTTATTGTTTTTGGGAGCGAGGCTCTCAAAGCGAGGTTTGACGGTGCATTAACACGATCTTCACGTGTTTTTGACGGTGCAGGCTGACAATTTTTCTTCCATGGCAGCAGCCAAGTTCAAAAACGCACAACGTTCAAAATGACTGAAGAGCAAAAGAACGATGCCGCACCGCAAAGTGCGCAGGGAGACCTCCATCGAGAGAATGAAGCCCAAGAACACAAAGGACTTAAAGTTCCTCGAACGGTCTGGGCTTTGGGTTTTGTGAGCCTGTTAATGGACATCTCTTCGGAGATGATTCATGCACTGCTGCCCCTTTTTATGGCTGGGCCATTAGGCGCGAGCGCAGTGCTGATCGGCTTGGTTGAAGGGGCGGGCGAAGGCGCAGCGCTGATTACGAAGGTCTTTTCGGGGGCGGCTGCCGACCGTTTCGGTCACCGCAAGCTGCTTGTATTCCTCGGTTATGCACTGGGGGTTCTCTCAAAACCTGTTTTTGCACTTGCCGATTCTGTGGCGCTTGTTTTCGCTGCACGCGTTTCCGACCGCATCGGCAAAGGGCTTCGCGGGGCGCCTCGTGACGCCATTGTTGCAGCGGTAACGCCTAAGTCGCTCTGGGGCGAGGCATACGGCATTCGTCAGTCGCTCGATGCCGCCGGTGCCTTTGTCGGGCCGGCCCTGGCGAGTCTCTTTCTCTTTTTCTGGACGGATGACCTTCGTTCCATCTTTTGGCTGGCATTGATTCCCGGCGCGCTTTGTCTGCTCCTCATTCTCATGGGCGTTGAAGATGCTCCGGAGAAGCCCGCCGCGAAACGTCCTGCCGTCAGACGCTGGAGCGATCTGGCGGAGTGCTTCACGGTCGCAGGTCCGGCCTTTCGAGCGCTGCTTGTGCTGGGTATTCTTTTTTCACTTGCTCGCTTTTCCAATGCCTTTCTTGTGCTTCGTGCAGCGGACTCGGGCATCTCAACGGCTGCCGTGCCGCTCTTGATGGTGGGCGTCAACATTGTTTTTTCACTGGTATGCGTACCGATTGGAAAACTTTCCGACCACATGCCTGCTGAGCGGCTTCTCGCGCTGGGTTTGGTTTTCCTGGCTTTGTCAGACGTCGTCTTTGCCGTCTGGGCTACGCCCGTGGGAGCATCGCTTGGCGCCGCGCTTTGGGGGCTCCACCTTGGCGCGACACAGGGCGTTTTCTCCAAGATGACGGCAGATGCCGCTCCGGAAGACAAGCGGGCCACGGCTTTTGGGCTTTTCAGCTTCGCGAGCGGAGTGGCTGCGCTTGCTGCCGGACTCGTTGCCGGCACGATCTGGGAGTTTGTCGGCCCGTCAGCCACTTTCTGGCTGGGCTCGGCCTTTGCTGCCGCGGCTTTCGTCTGGCTGCTTTTGGGGCTTCACCGCCGTCCGGTCTGTGCGAAATCCTAAGCCTGATGATCCGACCTCGTAAACCTATCACTACATAGCTATATATCAGCACGATGAATAGATTTTTGAGTATTGGCGAAGCTGCGGAACGTCTGGGCGTTTCCATTACCACGCTCCGACGTTGGGAAGCTTTGGGACGCCTAGTGCCCAAACGCACGCAAGCAGGTCATCGCAGATACGATGCAGCTCTGAGTGATCACTCCCCGGCCTGAAGGCCGGAGCTTCTTGATTCGCAGACCCTCGCGGCGTCTGCTTCCTGATTCAAAGCCGCCACGATTCCACAACGCCGTGAAGGACGCAGGAACACACGGAGGGCTCGGCAGGCATCGATTCGGGGCGATCCACCCCTATGTTTCTCTTCTTCGCACGAGGCACTCGAAGGAGCTTCTTCGACTCCTTCTTCTTCACCAATCCTTCAAGAATCATTTTCACGCCGCGGTTCTTAATCACGCGGCTGGCGTTCAGATCGGCGTTCTCCTCGTGCCCGCATCCCTCGCGTCCGCAACAGAAGACCGCCTGACTTGGACGATTCTCCTTCGCCGTGTATCCACATTTGGAACACTCCCGGGATGAGTTCTTCGCATTTACAAATACCGCGACCTTACCGTTTCTGCGGCACTTGTACAGAATGCTGGTCCGCAGTCTTGCGAAGCGGCTTTTCGTGACGGCCTTGTTGAGACCGCTCTTCGCCGCTGCGCCGTTGGGCTGCGCGCGGCCTTTGTCATCGTATTTCGGTTTGGGCCGCCGGACCATTCCGGCGACGTTCAGATCCTCCAGCGCCACCACCTCGATCCCCTCCATCACAGCGATCTTGTGCGAGGTCTGGTGGCAGAAGTTGTTGTTGACGTTCTTCTCGTAGACGTAGGTCTTGGCGATTTTCCGCGTCTGCTTCCTGTAGTTGCTGCTCCCGGGGTTCATTCGGGCGAGACGGCGCTGATGCCGCCTGCGGCCGAAGTCCTTGCGCGCGATGCGGGTCTTCTCGATCTCGGAGAGGTTGAACGACTCCCCGCTGCTGAGCTGCAAACGAATCTTGACGCCTACGTCGCCGCCGATGGTGCGCTCGGTCAACTCTTCGGGGGTGAGCTTCCTCAGCCGGGCGAGGATCTCCTCCTCTGTCTCCGGGAACTCTGTGAGCTCGTCCTCGTAACTGAAGCCGAGCTGGAGGCACTGATTCGTGCAGGTGATCATCACCATCGCCGGCATCTCAAACCGGCGGTGGGCGCGGAAGCGGATGCGGCCTGCTGTCTTTTTCTTTGGTCCAAAGGTGAGCTCCCACCACTTCTGCGAAACCTGCTTGACAGAGAAGTAGTCGCGCGTGAGGGTAAGCTGCCGGTCGGCGTTCCTGATGGGCTTGCGGTGAGGGCGCTTCGAAAGACCCCGCATGAAGCGTGTCATGGCCTGAAAGAAGCGGTACGCGCCGATGCCTCGAACAGCGCTCGGCACCTCCTTCACCCACGGCACGGTGTCGGGGTTCACGAGGTGGGCGTACTTCTGATCGGGCTTAGGAAGCGGCTCCGGCGACCAGAACTTGCAGCGGAACTTCCAGAAGTAGTTCGACTCTTCCACCTTCGCGTTGTAGACGAGCATCTGCGCAGCCGACCACGTGAGGTAGGCCTCACGCGAAGCGTCGTCTTCAAAATGGGCGGCGAAGGAACGGCCGGTCTGCATGGTGGATCTGAGTCGGGGAATAGGCCTGTGATTTGCCTTTTATACCATTTTTTTCAAATAGCTAAGGATCATTATTTCTCCAAACTCTGTCTCTTATACACA
>OWIA01000849.1_pt1 | contig 11512 bp, 10 predicted proteins | sample 1732881 | NCBI WGS metagenome assembly OWIA01 (sample SAMN05065764, study PRJEB22554) | human gut metagenome | biome: ENVO:2100002; feature: ENVO:00000062; material: ENVO:00002003 | host: Homo sapiens | place: USA
GGCTCGGAGATGTGTATAAGAGACAGCCCCTGCCCGGGTCCACAGTTCCTTCCCCTTGCGCCCCTGGTTATTGCGGATCACGGCGTTGGACGCCTCCAGGATGTGCCGGGTGGAGCGGTAATTCTCCTCCAGGCGGATGGTGCGGCAGCCGGGATACTGCTTCTCGAAGGAGAGGATATTCTCAATGGTGGCCCCCCGGAAGCGATAGATGGACTGGTCATCGTCGCCCACCACGCAGAAGTTTTCGTACCCTCCCGCCAGGGTGGAGGCCAGCAGATATTGCAGGTTATTGGTGTCCTGATACTCGTCAATGAGTACATATCGGAATTTTTTCTGGTAATACTCCCGTACGTCATCAAACTGCTGGAGCAGGCGCACAGTGTGGAGGATGATGTCGTCAAAATCCAGCGCGTTGGCCTCCCAAAGGCGGCGCTGGTACTCCACATAGACCTTGGCGATCTTGGTCAGGCGGTAGTCCCCCGCCTTCTCGCACTCGGCCAGATACTGGTCGGCCAGCTTCATGGCGTCCTTGGCCCGGGAGAGATAGCCCAGCACCGTCCGGGGCGGGAACTGCTTCTCGTCCAGATCCAGGTCCTTCAAACAGTCCTTGATGACCCGCAGGGAGTCGTCCGTGTCGTAGATGGTGAAGGAGGAGGCGAAGCCCAGCCGCTCAATATCCCGGCGCAGGATGCGCACACAGGCGGAGTGGAAGGTGGAGGCCCATATATCCTCCGCCCCCGGCCCCAACAGTGCGGCCAGACGGTCCTTCAGTTCCCCGGCTGCCTTGTTGGTAAAGGTGATGGCCAGGATGGACCAGGGGACCGCCGGATCCAGGCGGCACAGCCGCTCCTGCCGTTCCCTGTCCCCCTGCCCCGTGGCGGCGTATCCCTCCAAAAAGGTCAGGTCGTCCCCGGTCACCCACTGGGGGACCTCCGGACTGTCAGAGCCCCTTCCGTATTTCATCAGGTTGGCGATGCGGTGGATGAGCACGGTGGTCTTACCGCTCCCCGCCCCGGCCAGCAGCAGCAGCGGCCCCTCGGTGGCCAGCACCGCACGCTGCTGCTCCGGGTTCAGCCGGGCAAACTCCCGGGCGATGGCCGCCCGGCGCGCCTTGCAAAATCGAAGTTCCTGTTCATGGTCCAGCATGGTATCTCTCATTCCTTCATCCAGTGTGGTATCGTCTCATTGTACCCGAAAAGTGGCCTCCGGTCAACCGCGCCCCCTCACGGGCGGCACATGGTCAGTCCGATGCGCCCCCGCTTTTCCTCCACATCCACCACCCAGACGGTGATCACATCCCCCACGGCCAGCAGCTCGGAGGGGTGCTTCACCCGGCGGGGCAGGCGGCTGATGTGGACCAGACCGTCCTGGTGGACGCCGATGTCCACAAAGACGCCGAAATCGATGACGTTGCGAACGGTGCCCTGGAGCTCCATTCCCGGCTTCAGGTCCTTCAGTTCCATCACGTCGGTGCGGAGGATGGGGGCGGGCAGTTCATCCCGGGGGTCCCGTCCGGGCTTCATCAGCTCCCGGATGATGTCCGCCAGGGTGGGTGTTCCCGCGCCGCAGGTCTCCGCCAGCCGGTCCAGTCCGATGGCCTCCGCCCGGGTCTTCAGCTCCTCCAGCCCGCCCGTCTCCACGTCCTCCCTGGTATATCCGCAGGCGGCCAGCAGCTTCTCCGCCGCGCCGTAGCTCTCCGGGTGGACGCCGGTGTGGTCCAGAATGGAGGGGCTCTCCGGCACCCGGAGGAAGCCGGCGCACTGCTCGTACGCCTTGGGGCCCAACTTGGGCACCTTCAGCAGCTGCTTCCGGGCGGTGAAGGCCCCGTGCTCCTCCCGGTACTTCACCAGATTCCGGGCGGTGGCGGCGGTGAGGCCGGACACCCGCTGGAGCAGAGAGGGCGACGCGGTATTCGCGTCCACCCCCACGGCGTTGACGCAGTCCTCCACCACGCCGTCCAGTGCCTCCCCCAGGCGGGCCTGGGGCATATCGTGCTGATACTGGCCCACGCCGATGGCCTTGGGGTCGATCTTCACCAGCTCGGCCAGGGGATCCTGGAGCCGCCGGGCGATGGACACGGCGCTTCTCAGGTTCACATCGTACTCTGGAAACTCCTCGGCGGCCAGCTTGCTGGCGGAGTACACCGACGCCCCCGCCTCGCTGACGATCATATAGCTCAGCCCGCCCCCCAGGCGGCGGATGAGCTCCACGGCCGCCTGCTCCGTCTCCCGGCTGGCCGTTCCATTGCCGATGGCGATGTGCTCCACCTCGTGCTTCCGCACCAGCTGGGACAGCCGGGTAATGGCCTCCTCCCTCTGCCGCGGACCGTGGGTGGGGTAGACCACCGCGGTGTCCAGCACCTTTCCGGTGCCGTCCACCACCGCCACCTTACAGCCCATGCGGTAGCCGGGGTCCAGTCCCATGGTCACCCTGCCCTTCACCGGGGGCTGCATCAGCAGGGGCTTCAGATTCAGGGCGAAGGTGCGGATGGCCCCCTCGTCGGCCTGCTCGGTGAGCTGTGCCCGGACCTCCCGCTCCAGCGAGGGCTGAAGCAGCCGCTCCCAGGCGTCGTCCGCCGCCCCCCGGACAAATTCCATGGCGGCGGTCCCCGGGACGGTCCTGCGCCGGACCACCACCCTGGCAGTCTCCGAATCCAGCTCCACCGATACCTTCAGCAGCTTCTCCCGCTCCCCCCGGTTGATGGCCAGCGTCTGATAGCCCTGGACCCGGCTCACCGGGCACTTGAAGTCGTAGTACAGGCGGTAGACGCTGTCCTCCGGCTCCTTGTCCGCCGCTTTGGAGGCCAGTACGCCCCGGCGGAGGTACAGCTGGCGCAGCTCCTTCCGCAGGTCGGCCCGGTCGGAGATCTCCTCAGCCAGGATGTCGCTGGCCCCCTGGAGTGCGGCCTCCACCGTCTCCACCCCCTTTTCCGGGTCCACATAGTCCTGTGCGGCCCGCTCCAGATCCACCGCAGGCCCCCTGGCCGCGGCCAGGGCGGCCAGAGGCTCCAGTCCCTTCTCCCGGGCCATGGAGGCGCGGGTGCGCCGCTTCTGCTTATAGGGGCGGTACAGGTCCTCCACCTCCGCCAGCGTGGCGGCGGCGTCCAGTGCGGCGGACAGGTCCTCGGTGAGCTTGCCCTGCCCCTCGACGGCGGCGCGGACCTCCTCTTTCCGGGCGGCCAGGCCCCGGAGATATTGCAGGCGGTCGGCCAGCCGGCGCAGCAGCTGGTCGTCCATAGAGCCGTGCAGCTCCTTCCGGTATCGGGCGATGAAGGGGATGGTGGCCCCCTCGTCGATCAGCCGGACCACATTTTCCACGTGCTCCGGGGCGGCGTCCAGCTCCCGGGCCAGCGTTTGTATCAGATCATTCATGGGCGATGCTCCTTTGTTTTACTCTTCCCTAGTTTAGCGGAGCGCGGCAAAAAAGTCCAGTGCATCCGCCGCAAAATCCTCCCCGGGAAGCACCAGTCCATTTCTTCAGCAAATTTTAAGAAATTGTTCGCAAATTTTACATTTCTCTGTGGTATGGTATGAAAGAACGATAAGCGGCCCTCCCGGATCTCCCCGGTCCCAGGCCGCAGCAACACAAAGAGAGGTTTCGATCACGGATGAAGCGATGGTTCAAATGGCTGTTTCTGCTCCTCACCGTCCTGCTGTGCATTGGCGGGGGGCTGTTTCTGTGGCAGAGCGGATTTTTTGCCGCCGCCGGTTCTCAGGAGTCCCTGCGGGCGTATATCGAGGATTTTTCTCCCTACTCCCACCTCTGCTTCTTCTTGATCCAGTTCCTGTCCGTCATCCTGGCCCCCATCCCCAGCAACATCTCCGCCCTGGCCGGAGGGGTGCTCTTCGGCACCTGGGTCTCCTTCCTGCTCACCTTTTCCGCAGTCACCGCCGGCTCGCTGCTGGTGTTCTCTCTGGCCCGCGGCCTGGGCCGAGACGCAGTCACCCGCCTGGTGGGCCGAAAGGTCTCTGAAAAATATCTGGATGTGATCCACGCCAAGACTGACATTTTCCTGGTGCTGGCCTTTCTGTTTCCCTTCTTTCCCGATGACGTTTTGTGCATTCTGGCCGGACTGACCCAGATCTCCTTCCGCCGGTTCGCCGGCATCATCCTCTGTACCAGACCCTGGGGCCTCCTCTTTGCCAGCGCTCTGGGCGGTGCCTCTTTCTCCATCCCCGCCTGGGGCATGGCCCTGATCGGCGCCGCCGGTCTCCTCCTCTTCCTGCTGGGGATGAAGTACGGCGACCGGACGGAGGCCGCCATCCTGCGCCGCCTGCGGCGTAACAGCCACTCTTGAGCCCTGTGTATCGGGTCCCTGCCGGACCCGATATTTTTTATTCTTTTTTCATTTTCCCTCTTTACAAAAGCCTTGTGATATGCTATTATCTATTTGCAAACAAGAATTACTACTGTTTAGGAGGACAACCTGTGGAACGCGCAACCCGATACAGCAAAAAGCGGGAAGCCATCCTGACCGCGATCCGCAGTTCCGACGCCCACCCCTCCGCTGAGTGGATCTACCATACCCTGAAAAGCACCCACCCGGATCTCAGCCTGGGGACCGTGTACCGCAATCTGCTGTTCTTTCAGCAGAATGGAACCATCCAAAGCGTTGGCGTGGTCAACGGGCAGGAGCGCTTCGACGCCGTTACGGCCCCGCACAGTCACTTTGTTTGCACCTCCTGCGGCGCAGTGATCGATCTGCACCGGATCCCCATGGATCCAGCGCTGACCGCCGCCGTCAGGGAGCAATATGGGTTCGAGGTCCAGCGCCACGAGCTCACCTTTTACGGAAGATGCCAAAAATGTATGCAAAAAAGAATACACGAGGAGGATTTATTAGCATGAAGAAGTTTGTTTGTTCTGTCTGTGGTTATGTTCACGAGGGCGAGACCGCTCCTGAGTCCTGCCCCATCTGTAAGGCCCCCAAGGAGAAGTTTGTGGAGCAGTCCGCTGAGCGCACCTGGGCTGCTGAGCACGTGGTCGGTGTGGCGCAGGGCGCTCCCGAGGAGATCCTCCAGGGTCTGCGTGAGAACTTTGTCGGCGAGTGCACCGAGGTCGGTATGTACCTGGCGATGGCCCGTGTGGCTCACCGCGAGGGCTTCCCGGAGATCGGCGAGTACTGGCGCCGGGCCGCTCTGGAGGAGGCCGAGCACGCCGCCAAGTTTGCTGAGTTGCTGGGCGAGGTCCTGACCGACTCCACCAAGAAGAACCTGGAGATGCGTGTGGACGCCGAGAACGGCGCTACCCTGGGTAAGTTCGAGCTGGCCAAGAAGGCCAAGGAGCTGAACCTGGACGCCATCCACGACACTGTGCACGAGATGGCCCGCGACGAGGCCCGCCACGGCAAGGCTTTCGAGGGCCTGCTGAAGCGCTACTTCGGCTAATCAAGCAGAATACGGAAAAGGGCGGAGCCTTCGCTCCGCCCTTTCTGATTGTATGAACCGGCGATAGGCGGCGGACCCAATTCCGGTATCCGCTGTGATAGGAGTATGTACGGATGAATAAAAAAGAGATTTTACTGGCGCGGCATTTTGCGACGTTGGCCATGGTCTATGCGGTGATTGCCATGGCATTGGGCGTATTTTATAGGGAGTTTACCAAATTCAGCGGCTTTGCGGGCAGAACCTCTCTGTCTTTCCTGCATACCCACTATTTTGCACTGGGAATGGTGTTTTTTCTTATCCTGATGCTGCTGGAAAAGACATTTGCCTTCTCAAGCCGAAACAGCGGGAAGTTCCTGCTGGTCTATCAACTAGGTCTCAATATCACAGGGCTGGGATTCTTTCTGCGGGGGATGAGCCAGGTGCTGGGAAATGAGTTGAGCCGAGGAATGGATGCCTCCATTTCCGGAATCTCGGGCATTGGTCATATTTTACTGGGTATCGGCATGCTCTCTCTGCTTTTGCAGGTTCGGAGGGCGGCAGACGGAACCGGTGCCGGACAGAACCAGGACGGCGCGCTGCGGGGCTGATGTTCCGCAGCGGGCTTTTTCTAGCTTGGCGGCCGGAAGCCTATTGACCCGGGAAATGGGATCCACTATGATGGAGGAAGAACATGGGAGGAGGGATTATATGCCCAATAACGGGAACAACTTCCGGCATGCTCTGGCAGAGTATATCCGAGGCTGGGGCGAAGGACTGGCGGTCGAGGAGGAGAAATACATCGGCTGGCGCTTTATCGGCACACCCCGTAAGCTGGATATCGTGATCATGAACCCCCAGAACTGCCGCTCCATGGCCATCGAGGCCAAGCTCCAGGAGACCAGCGGTTCGGCTTTCGAGAAGCTGAGCTACGCCCTGGACGACTGTATGGCGGCCCCCATCCCGTCCATCATTGTCTTTTCGGGGCGGTATATCCGGGACGACATGAAGGCCAAGCTGATTTCCTCCGGTCATGGTATTGAAGTGGGTTATGAAAACGGGGCGATTGCGGACCGGTATGAGCTGCTCAAGCAACGCATTTACATCGAACTGGGGATGAATTATTTCCCCTTCCTCCGTCCATAGCCGTGCAGAAGGGGAAAAGGCCGTGTGCCGCCAAACGCGGCACACGGCCTTGAAATTCCGATGCTGGGACGTATGGGAAGGGAACAGGCGCCTTACGCGCCGTGCCGGTCGAAACGGATATCAAAATACTGCTTCGCAATATCGGGGTGGTCGTGCTCGAACTCAGACATGTAGCGGAAAGCGGAGCTGGTCAGGCCGTTGGCCTCGCAGAACTGCCGGAAGCTCTTCTTCTTGAGAAAGCTGGGTTGGTTGCACCAGCGGGCCAGGGTGATGAACATCCCTTTGTAAGGAGAGCGGTTGTAGTACTCGTGGCGCATGATGTAGGGCAGGCACTGGTACTCCATCAGGATACGGATGCGCTCAAAGATGGAGGCGATCTCCTCCGCGCCCTGGGACTCATAGCCGGAGAGCACGTAGAGCTTGGTGGACTTGTCGGAGTGTCTCCGCCAAATTTTCAGGCCGCGCACCACCTGTTCGGCCTCGTTGATGTGGTCGAAGGCGAAGATATAGTCCCCGTGATACTTCACGTTCGCCAGCCGCCTGGCCTTCTCCTCGGTCATCAGACGCACATCCAGGCCCTGGCGGAACTGAAAGCGGCGGCCGGTTTCATCCAGCTCGTCCAGCACCTCCTGCCACTTGGGAAAGCCGAAAAACTGGTCGTCCCACAGGTATATGTGCTTGCGGGAGGGGTCGAAGAACTCCTTCACCGGAGAGTGGCGAAACACATGGTCATACTTCTGGTTGACACAGAAGGGGCACTTGCGGAAGCAGCCCCGAGTGGTAAAGCCGATGCTGTAGTCCATGTAGTCGCTGTAGGTCTGGGGCTTGATGCCCCGGGCGATCTGCCTGCCCACATATTCGTCGTAGAGGTGGTAGTCGGGCATATGGTGTTCGACCTCCAGGGGAAGGTCCGGGGCGGTCATCCAGAAAAAGCCGGTGCCGCCGATGTGCAGGTTGGGGTAGTTCTTGGGATCAATGGGTACGTTGGTAAAATCAAATACCCGGGAGAGATATACCTCGTCGTATTTGGGAATGGAGTAGTAATCCTCCAGCAGGGTGACGTCGTTGCCCAGCTCCTTTTGATAGCCGCTGATTTTCATGAGAGCCAGGTTGGGGTGACGGGTCCCGTTATCGAGCAGATCCGCGTCGATAATTCCGATTGTCTTGGGCATGTTTTCACCGTCCTTCCGACCCAGTATAGCAAAAGTCGATCGACCTGTCAATCCGGGATCTCTCTGGATCATTTTAAAAATGATCCGAAGAGATCAAAGCGAAAATGGTCCGGTTTATAGGACGGATGCACCTTAACGGACGTTTTACTTGCAATCTGCGCCGGACGGGCTTATAATAAAAAAGCAAATGACAATACTGGAAAAGGAGTGATATGCGCTGTGAGCGGTGACCCTGTGAGTCGAGAATGTCCCATATGGAGCGCGGCGCATTGGCTCTGCGGCTGACCGGCCCGTCCGGTAGACCCGCACGCCGTGTCGCCGCTTGGCCTGTGCAGGAAGGATATTTTCCGCACAGGCGGCAAAGACAAATGCGTGCGGGGATTTTTATACCCTTTTGAGGGGCCCGCGCCGAGAAAGGCGTGAGATCGTTGCTCTCTATTTTTAAAACGATTCAAGGAAAAATGACCCGGCTGGATTCCGTGCAGGACGGCTGCTGGGTGAACCTGACCTATCCCAGCGAGGACGAGCTGAACACCGTAGCGGTGACGTTGGGCGTGGAGCCCTCCTTCCTCCGGGCCGCCCTGGACGAGGAGGAGACCTCCCGGATCGACACCGAGGACGGACAGACCCTCATCATCATCGACGTGCCCGCTGTGGAGAAGGATGACGCGGTGGTGTACTCCACTCTGCCCCTGGGCATCATCGTCACCGACAAGCACATCATCACCGTCTGCCTGAAGGAGACCTCCATTCTGAAGGATTTTCAGGACGGACTGGTGCGGTTTGCCGAAACCCAGAAGCGCACCAGCTTCATTCTCTATATGCTGTTGCAGGTTGCCAAACGCTTCCTTCAGTATCTGAAGCAGATTGACAAGATCTACAACTACATGGAGCGGCAGCTCTACAAGTCCCAGCGAAACAAGGAGCTCATTCAGCTCCTGGATCTGGAAAAGTCACTGGTCTACTTCAACACCTCGCTCAAGGCCAATGAGGTGACCCTGGAAAAGATTCTCCGGGGCCGCATCATCACCCTATATGAAGAGGACCACGACCTGCTGGAGGACGTGCTCATTGAGGTGCGCCAGGCCATCGAGATGGCTAACATCTACTCCTCCATCATCTCTGGCATGATGGACGCTTTCGCCTCCGTTATCTCCAACAATCTGAACGTGATCATGAAGGTGCTGACCTCCATCACCATCCTGCTGACCATCCCAAATATCTTCTTCAGTTTCTACGGGATGAACGTAGCCAATCTGCCCCTGGACCAGTTCTGGTGGTTCCCGCTGGCCCTGTCCGGCGTGGTGATCCTGGTGGTGGCTATTATCCTGAAAAAACGGGATCTCTTCTGAAGAAACGGTGGACCAAGTCCACCGTTTTTTGAATCAAACTTTATGTGTGGATTCATATTCTGGTAACAATTACATGTTATACTGGATTATATTGGAGAGATGCACATTTCACAAAGGCGTTCTGCGGTACGCAAGGCAGAGCGGAAGAATGGAGGTTTTCTATGGCGAGCAATCCAAACTACTGCGATATCACCCCTGAGATTGAAGCGCTGGCGGCCCAGTCCCTGCAAAACAGCAGCATTGACGCGGGGGACTATGTGAAGTACGACGTCAAGCGCGGCCTCCGCGACCTCAACGGCAAGGGCGTTCTGGCGGGCCTGACCGAGATCTCCGACATCATCGCCAAAAAAATGGTGGACGGGCAGGAGATCCCCTGCGACGGCAAGCTCTACTACCGCGGCATCGATGTAGAGAAGCTGGTGGCGGGGGCGCTGAAGGAGGGGCGGTTCGGCTTTGAGGAGACCGCCTATCTGCTCCTGCTGGGCCGCCTGCCCAACGCGGCGGAGCTGGAGAGCTTTAAAAACCAGCTGGCCTACTACCGTACCCTGCCCGGCAACTTCGTGCGGGATGTCATTCTGAAGGCGCCCAGCCAGGATATTATGAATTCCCTGGCCCGCAGCGTGCTGAACCTGGCCTCCTATGACGAGCGGTGCGACGATATTTCCCTGCCCAACGTCATGCGCCAGTGTCTCCAGCTCATCGCCCTGTTCCCGGTACTCAGCGTCTACGGCTACCAGGCCTACACCTACAAGAGCGGGAACAGCCTTTACATACACGCCCCCCAGCCGGAGCTGTCCACGGCGGAGAACATCCTCTCCCTGCTGCGGCCTGACTCCTCCTACTCCTTCTGGGAGGCCCACGTGCTGGACATCTGCCTTACCCTTCATGCCGAACACGGCGGCGGCAATAACTCTACCTTTACCACCCATGTGGTCACCTCCTCCGGGACGGACACCTACTCCTGTATGGCGGCCGCCCTGGCCTCACTGAAGGGGCCCAAGCACGGCGGCGCCAACATCAAGGTCATTCGAATGTTTGAGGACATGAAAGAGCAGGTGAAGGACTGGAAGGACGAGGACGAGGTGCGCCATTACCTCCAGGCCCTGCTGGACAAGCAGGCATTTGACAGAGCTGGCCTCATTTACGGTATGGGTCACGCGGTCTACTCTCTCTCCGACCCCCGTGCCAACCTGCTCCACTCCTTTGTGGAGAAGCTGTCCCGGGAGAAGGGCCGTACGGAGGAGTATGAGTTGTACTCCCTGGTGGAGCGGCTGGGCCCCGAGATCATCGCCGGGGAGCGGAAGATGTATAAGGGCGTATCCGCCAATGTGGACTTTTATTCCGGTTTTGTCTACCACATGCTGGATCTGCCCCTGGAGCTCTATACCCCCCTCTTTGCCATGGCCCGGGTGGCCGGATGGAGCGCCCACCGTATCGAGGAGCTCATCAACATGGGCAAAATCATCCGTCCGGCCTACAAGTATGTGGGAACCCACGCGGATTATGCGCCGCTTGCGGAGCGGTGACCTCAAATCCATCCGAAAGAAGTGTGTGCGGAGATGAAGTTTACGCTGGTAAAGGGCGTGCCTGAGCGGCTCGAGGAGTATCGGGAGGTCTTTTATGGCTCCAAGCTGTACGACGCCTACTTCGCCGAGGGGGACAGCCTGAATGAGAACCTGCTCCGTGCGATGGCGGACGGCGATCTCTATGTAGCCATGAGCCCTGGGGACGAGGCCGTGGGCGTCATGTATATGACCCGGAACGGCCTGGCCGGCCTGCCCTATCTGAATCTGCTGGGTGTGAAAAAGAAGTACCGGGGCCAGGGCATCGGCACGGATCTGGTCAAAATTTTCATCGGGGTTATGGAGGAAAAGAACTATCCCAATATGTTCATCATGACCAGCCAGTTCAATACGGGGGCCAAGCGGCTCTATCAGTCCCTGGGCTTCCAGCCCAAGTGCCTGCTGCACGATGTGATTCGCAAGGGCGTGTCCGAGTGGCTCTTCATGCGACCCAACCGGAAGCTGGCGTAAAGAACATAAAGAGGAATCCCCCGGCTGCGCCGGGGGATTCCTCTTTATTTGATCCGGCGCACCTCCAGATAGTAGTGCTCCTGGTCCGGGGCCAGCGGCACGGAAGTAAGTCCCGCCGCCAGATCAAAGCCGAAGTTCTGACGGACGATGGCAATCTGCTCCGTGTGGGCCAGCGCGGCGGTCTGGCGCGTGAAGGAGAGGGCGGAACCCAGCCGCGTAACCAGATCATAGCCGTAAATGCCCCGGTTCTCCGTGTGGGCGCAGGCGAAGTCAAAGCTGGCCTCCTTGGGCAGGGCGGCCTCCACCTGGACGCTTTCCCCGGCGGGAATCGTGAGGGCGGCCTCCGTATAGAAGATGCGCTCCTGTATGTTGACCCAGGAGAACACATCCTCCAGCATGGTCATGTCTGCCCTGTCTCTTATACACATCTGACGCTGCCGACGACT
>OWIA01000854.1_pt1 | contig 11473 bp, 6 predicted proteins | sample 1732881 | NCBI WGS metagenome assembly OWIA01 (sample SAMN05065764, study PRJEB22554) | human gut metagenome | biome: ENVO:2100002; feature: ENVO:00000062; material: ENVO:00002003 | host: Homo sapiens | place: USA
GTGCGAAATTTATCTTTGGAGGCAATCATGACCGTACACTTGAGATGGCATTTGGGACCCAAACCGTAAATCTGGAAAAGGGTGCAGATAACAGTCATCTCCAGCGATGTCCGGAAATCGAACAATGGGCAAAAGATGTCTATGACTGGTGCGCCAAACGGTACGGACAGGAAAACATCATCGGCTTCCAGGTTCATCTTGATGAGAGCAGCCCGCATATCCATGCCTTGATCGTTCCTGTAGGCCAACGAGCCAAAAGCGGACGCGAATGCGTCATGTGGTCGGCTAAGTTTGGCAAGAGCCGTTATGAGTATGGCCATATTCTTCGGGAAATGCACACCTCACTATATGAAGAGGTAGGGAGCAAGTACGGGTTGGAACGTGGTGACAGTATTGAAGGCCGGAACGTCAACCATCTTAGTAAACGCGATTATATCCGGAAACTGTCCAAAGATGCGAAACAGGCGGAGAAAGCAGTCAAGGGGCTGCATACTATGATACGGAGGTTGGAAGCACAGATATTCAGGTCTCAATCCCAACTTGAAGAAATTGAGAAGTCTTTGGCTTCCGGCAAAATCGCTCTTCAGGAATATGAAATTCAAAAGACCAGGATACAAAAACAGATTTCCGAATACCAGTCGAAGCTTGAAGACAAGGCAGGTAAGCTTCAAGAAAAGGAGCAGGAACTGGAGCAGATGACAAAGAATATAGACCGTGTCGGTAGACTGGCGCAACCTTTCCGCAATCACAAGATAGATTTTGAGCCGCCACGAATCACTGGTAAACCTCCGATATTCGGGGTTGACAAATGGATTGAGGAACAGAACAGGTCTATCGCCAGCCGATTTGTGAAGATTGTCCGTCAGATTGAAGAACTGTATCGGAAAGATGCCGAACAGCAGATACAGGCGGTGCAGAATAATGCGTTGCTGGACTATCGGGAGTTTAAATGGCTGCAACAGGAGTATGCACGACTGACGGTTCTCAACGACAATCAGGCTGAACAGATGCGGACATTTCTTGACCAGCTGGCTGAGCCTTCTGTGCGGGAACGAATCTTCACCATCGCTGATGCTTTGATTGGCGGGCAGCCTGTCGCTGTTTCATCCGGCGGAGGCGGTGGCAACTCCGACTCCGACCTTCGCTGGGACGGAAAAAGGCCGGATGAGGAGGAAGAGGCGTATAGGAGGAGGTGCCTGATGTTTGCGATAAATGTTGTAAGAAGACAGAGTGGAAGGAAAAGTTATAGAAGAAGGTAAGATGAATCAATCCACTGTTTACTTGATTCTTTCTACATTTATGTTTATTTTTGCACATAAATGTAGAAAGATTTTTCTATGGAAAAGAATGTATATAAAAATAGGATTAGGGTTATCTTGGCTGAGAAGATGATCACTAATACATATTTGGCTGAACAACTTGGCGTATCAAAGATGACAATAAGTAGGTGGTGTACTAATACTACGCAACCTAGTGCTCCGCAATTGATTGAAATTTCAAGGGTGCTGCAGTGTGATTTAAAGGACTTGTATGAAAAGGTAGAGTAATGACAACGGTAAAAAAAGATATTACAGAAGTTTCTGATAAAATTACTACGGTAAAGAAAATTGTAAAGAAACGAGCAGAACAACTCAAAGAAAAAGAGTTGTTACAAACTCCTATATCAGAAGGAATATCCTGGAGGGATTTGAATTTTTCTCATCTGGAAAGAACCGTACGTATAGGTACTGTTTTCAGCGGTATTGGCGCAATTGAACATGCTTTTCAAAGATTAGGGCTAAAACATCAGATAATGTTTGCTGGTGATATTGAACCTAAATGTAAGCAAAGTTATTTCGCTAATTATTCCATTAAAGAAGAAGACTGGTTTGATGACATTCGAAACTTTGATGCGACAAAATATTTACATCAAGTAGATTTTGTCATCGGGGGGGCACCATGTCAAGCATTCTCTATGGTCGGTCACAGATTAGGCTTTGAAGATGCTCGTGGTACTTTATTTTATGAATTTGCTAGAGTAGTAAAGGAGACCCAGCCAAAAGTTTTTCTTTTTGAGAATGTACGGGGTTTATTGAATCATGACAAAGGTCGCACATGGCAAATTATTCATGATATCTTTGAAGAACTGGGGTATGATGTGAAATTCCATGTTTTGAATAGCTGTGATTACGGTATTCCGCAGCATAGAGAACGAGTATATTGTTTGGGTTTTAGAGAGAAAACAAACTTTGAATATCCTGCACCAGTACCATTGGAATACATAATGTATGACTTTTTGGAAGATTATATTGATACAAAATATTTTCTGAAAGAGAAAGGGATCAAGTTTGTAACCAGTCACAAAAACAGAGATAAAAGTTATACACAGATCAATGGTGATATACAATTATGTCAAAAACGTAATCAACAGTTTAATTGGCATGGTGACTTTGTTTTCCATCCTGATTCAGAGTTAACACCAACAGATGAAGCATTTGATGAATTTGTTTTTGATGTAAAGGATGTAGAAGAGAAATATTATCTTTCTGAGAAAGTTGCTAAATATGTACTTGCTGGAGGAACTAAGAATTTCAAAACTTCAACAAAAACTGACTTGGATATTGCTCGCCCTTTATTACAGTCTATGCACAAAATGCATAGGGCTGGTGTCGATAACTATGTTACACATAAAGGCAGAATCAGAAAGCTTACGCCTCGTGAATGTTTACGTTTAATGGGATTCAAAGATTCTTTCAAAATAGTGGTTTCAGATACTGCTATGTATCAACAGGCTGGTAACAGCATTGTTGTAGATGTGTTAATTGCTTTACTAAAGCAAATGGATATTACGAAATACGGAATTTAACTTTTTTCAATATGGCAGACCCAATTTGTAGATGGCGTAATACGTCTATTAAACAAGTTTCTGAATTTACCCAAATTCTACCTCATTGTCCTATGCGTAAAGATGCTGCTCGTGCTTTCGTTGAAAAGCAATGGCATGAATGGGATGGCGGAAATGATTTTTTCAGAACACCTTATCAGTTGGCAGCCCAACTTGGCCTGTATTATGAGGATGATACGATGTTCTATCCTCGTTTTGACCATATACTTTCCATTAATGAGGCTCGCCGATACATTGAGGGATGGATACGCCGTTATTACATTCCCAACCCCTATACTGGAAGTATTCATTATGATGGACAACCTATTGTTTTGAATTCTCAACTCTACCAAGCAGCATTATCTGGCGAATTTGAATTAGATGAATTTTTTCGTTCACGTCTGAATATTGACCTCGGTAACAAAGATATTCTAACTAATATTTTGAATAATTTTTCAGATATAAAAGTAGAGAATGGAAGATTTAGTATAAAAAAAGAAGCTTTTGTTGGAGCATTGATTTCTCAAAATAAATCAGATGATAAAAAAGCTTTTTTCGATACTTTTAATGATATTCAAATAGGTGAACTAAAAGTCAATACATCCGACAATTCCTCACGCCAAATAATATATTATGGAGCTCCAGGAACTGGAAAATCTCATAAGATTAAGGAAAAATTAGAAGGCGTTTCAAAAGAAAACGTCTTTAGAACAACATTCCATCCAGATAGTGACTATTCTACATTTGTTGGGGCATATAAGCCAACAAAAGGGAAGAAGCCGCTTTATGGACTGAACGGGGGCCATACCGTCAGGTTGAATGATGGAAAAGACGATTTGGACGAAGATATTATCACATACAAATTCGTTCCACAAGCGTTTTTGAATGCCTACATACAAGCATATAGGAAGCCGGATGAAAATGTATATTTGATAATTGAAGAGATAAATAGAGGAAACTGCGCACAGATCTTTGGAGACTTATTCCAACTTCTTGATAGAGACAAAACCGGCAAATCAGAATATACGATCAAGGCTGATGCAGATTTAAAGACATTTTTGGAAAATGAACTTGGGGAAGGCAGCGAGGCTATTAAAGACGGAGAACTATGTCTTCCGCCGAATCTTTATATTTATGCCACAATGAATACGTCAGACCAGTCTCTGTTCCCAATAGACAGCGCATTCAAAAGACGTTGGGATTGGGAGTATGAACCGATTAAGTATAAAAACACGGATTGGCTGATTGACATTGACGGTCTGAAATATAGATGGAGCGATTTCCAAAAAGAAGTCAATACACGTATCTTGAACGACACAGGTTCTGAAGACAAGATGCTTGGCGATTATTTTGTCAATCCGCCGGCAAAGGCCATATCCTATGACTTGTTTAGAAACAAGATATTGTTTTATTTGTGGAATGATGTCTGCAAGGACGGTGATGCCGACATATTCCCCACAAATGAGGCGTTCTCTTTTTCTAGATTGTATGATGAAGACAGCAAACGACTCATTGTTTCAATGATGGACAAACTGGGATTGACGCCTATTGACGAGAATGGTACGGAAGATAATGAGGGTGATATGTCCGAAGACGATGATAACAGTGCCTCTCCTGTCCGATATTCTATTAATGGGGAGGAAACAGATGAAAAAGGTAAAGCATGGGGGAAGGGTGCATTAGTAAAACGTGCTGTCGAGATTTATTGCAATAATCATGACCAAGACACTGCTGCTCAAATACGAGATGTTTGGATGTCTGAGAATTTTATAATTCCTCATATAGTAGAAACAGACGAAGATCGAGAGCGACGTATACGTAACTCAAGTGACCCTAACGCAGAGGGAAGATCCAAAGAAATAAAATTGCCTAACGGTGAATCTCTACATGTATCTACACAAGTAGGAGATGGCAAACAACGTAAAAGTTTTTCTGATTTTCTTTCTAAAATCAAATCTAGACCAGAATGGGGAATTGATATTCAAGAATTGTAATTATGCTGCTGTTCATCGAAGGATACCCGTATAGTTTGGATAACATGGTCAGGGATGGACTGACCGTTAGAGATGTGCTCAAAGATGTCGTGTCCGTTCCTGTCAAGGAAAATAAATACGCCTTTGGGTATGTTGGATATTGTTATAGCAAAGCGGCAAAAGATGTAATCTTCTTTCTGCCCAAAGTGGTGCTGACCGGTGAGCAGAACGAAGAAAACGGTGACGATACGATATTCGGTGCGTCACCACAGGAAATTATTGACTTCGAATCAGATAAAATAAAGTCCAAGTTTACAGAAGAAGGGTGCAAGGAATACAAGGAGTTTCTTTCCACACTTTCGATATGGGTTTACAGAACTATCAGTGTATATAAGAAGACACACAATGACAATATACTTGAAAGTAAGGAATACCAGACAGAAAGCAGAGGCCGGAAACAGAAACACAATACTTTGCTAGATGTAATAATCGCACTACGTGACTTCAACCGGGACAATCAGGATTATTTTACCTTTATTGTTAAAAATGTACATTCCGGTTATAACAGAATCAACTGGAACAAGACTATAACATCATCACCAGCCTTTATACAAAGTGATACTCCGGTCTATATTGAACCCGTCAACAAAAAGAAGATGGTCAATTTTGACGAGGAACTGCTTGTCATCTACTTCTCGATATTGAACTACATACGTGAAACGCATGGCTTTTCTTTTGAAATCAATATTCATTATCATTTGATAAATCCCGACAAACTGAGACGGACCTATATCAAGAAAAACTTGGGATGCAGACGTCTGAAACAGATCAAGTACAAGTATTTTGCAGATCAGGCTCTTCGGATATGGGATTTGTGTTATGCTTTCTTTGACAGAGAGTATAAAATTGCGATGAATAGGCAATCGGAAGACTTTTTGCTTGCGAAAAACTTCGAGCATATTTTCGAAGTGATGATTGATACCCTTATCGGCGGTAACGACAAACAGAACTTACCGAAGGAACTTACCGAACAGAAAGACGGGAAACTTGTTGATCACATGTTCATCGGACAGGGACTTATCGAGCAGTCCGATATACAGTCAGAGCTGACTTATTATATCGGAGACAGCAAATATTACAAGCGTTCCAAGAATGACCGGACCCAGCTTGGCGACAAGTCCATTTACAAACAATACACATACGCTAGAAATGTCATCCAATGGAATATGAATCTTTTTCTTGATGGTGACGGTAATGGAGAACAACCACAGCTAAGGGATGTGCTAACGGAAGGATATAATCCGATACCGAATTTTTTCATTAGCGCAAGAATTCCCGACAAGCGGAACGGCGGTTCAAAATTCCTCTCTTTTGATGACAAGGAACTGAAAACGCAAGCAGGAGGTGTCCAACTGAACCGCCAGTTTGAAAATCGTCTTTTCGACCGTGATACGCTTTTGCTATGCCATTATGACGTGAATTTCCTGTACATTGTTTCGTTGTATGGCCGAGACAATAAAAGTGCGCAAAGCATATGGCGAGAATATGTCCGCAAAGAATTCAGAAATAGAATTCAAGCAACATTGAACCAATTATATACGTTCAGAACAATCCAGCCACGAGAAAGAATGGATTGTTACCAGTTTATTCAAGACAACTTCCAGCGTTTGAACGGTAAGCTTTATCGACCTAAAGCAGACAGCAACTATTTGGTTCTTGCCTTGATGAAAGAAGAAGAGGCCGATATGTGGGCAGCCCTTCATGTTAAGCCGGCAACAATAAGAGGAGAGGTGGATAAGAATAAAGAATTGTTGGACAGCTTGCAAACCCATTTTTATGTCAGCAAGCCTTTCATGCTCGATACGGAACTTCATGTTGAAGGTGTTGGCAATGTGGGTACTCTTAATATGTTGCCAAAACCGGAGGTTAAGAATATCTTGACAGGTATGGTCCGAACGACAGATACGGATTATTCGGACTTTTACAGCCATACTGCAAAGACTTATACGATGGAAAGGATTCCGACTTCTATCAATGTAATGAATATTAGGTATTTCTTGCCGATGGTTGGCGGAGATATAGACGGTTATTATAAAGTAGAGAAAGTATATTTGGGCTATAAGAACGAAAATCTATGTCTAAAGTTAAATCTTTCCTCATTTATTTCATTGGGTAAGAAATGGGTGTCCATATATCGCATTAAAATGCAACCGGGTGAATTGATTTCTTTTGATTTAATGGCCAAACTGTATGAATAAGAATATGAAGGGAAGGGCTTTACATATAGAAGAACAGATAGAAATGGACTTTGATGCTTTCTTGAGGTCTTTCAATCAAAACAAAGATTGTTCATTTGCATTTTTGTTAGGTGCGGGAGCGTCGATTACCTCCGGTGTACAGTCTGCAGAAGATTGTATTTGGGATTGGAAAAGATTGATTTATATTTCAAAAAATCCTACAAAAGAATCTTTTATCGACATCCATTCTGATTCTTGTAGGAAAAAAGTCCAAGCATGGATTGATGAACAAGGGGGTTATCCTAAGGAGAATTCTGAAGAGGAATATGTTTTTTATGCAGAAAGAACATTTCCTCTTTCGGGAGATAGAACAAAGTATTTTAAGAATTTGTGTTACGATAAGTCCCCAAGTATTGGTTATGAGCTTCTTTGTCTGTTGCATAAATATGGAGTATTGAAATCAGTTTGGACAACGAATTTTGACGGACTTGTAGAAAGAGCAGCGCACAAGGCAAACATTACTCCTATTAATGTGAACCTGGACAACCCTGATTATATTTATCGTCAAGAAACCAGCCGGGATTTATTATATGTAGCACTACATGGTGATTATAAATACTCCGCACTAAAAAATACGGCAGAAGAATTGGATTCTCAACAGGATACATTCAAACGCAGACTGAAGGAGTATTTTGTCGACAGGAATCTTATAGTCATAGGATATAGCGGCAGGGATAAGTCTTTAATGGAAGCATTAACTGAGGCATTCAGCCAACCTGGAGCAGGCCGTTTATATTGGTGTGGATATGGATCATATATAAACGATAATGTACGAGCCTTGCTTACTATAGCAAGAAAGGCTGGAAGAGATGCTGTATTCATTACAACAGACGGTTTTGACAAAACTATCATATCTATACTTCTTTCAGCATATAAAGATGATTTGGATAAATCCAAGGAGATTCACAGAATATTAGAAAATGTAAATACCGATATTACTGTTACACCTTTTGAATTGAATGACACAAATATGGGAGGGTGTCTCAAAACAAATTTGTATCCTATAAAGACACCACATGATATATTTACATTTGAGATTTTATTCCCGAATAATGAAAATCCATGGAAGTTCCTTAAGAGCAGGATAAAAGGTAAAGATGTCATAGCCGCACCATATGGGAAGAAGGTATATGCATACGGATATTCTGAACAGATCCATGAAATATTTACCGATTGCCTCAACGGAGAAATATCTAGATCCCCTATATCAGTGAAGGAATTGAAAGAAAATCCGGCTTTGAAATCCGTTGTGATTAAAGCTTTGATATGCGGTCTAGCTTCGCATTGTGGGAAAGAAGCATCTATCTCTAAACGAATGATTTGGGATAGAGCATGTCAATTCAAAAATAAAGGCGTATACGAGGCCGTTAAAATAGGATTGGTTTTCTTGGACAATACGACCTATGCCTTTTTATCCATAACTCCTACTTTATATTTTGAGGACAAGAGCATTACTCAAGAGCAACGGAAAAATTTGATGTCTGAATATCTTGATAAAAAGCACAACTCCGAATATGATACTGTCATCTCCAATTGGGAGAAATCTCTTTTCAATGGGAACAAGCTGGTCTTTGATTTTCCATTAAATAGTGGATCAAATTTTATTTTCAAGATAAGTAATAACAGAGGGCTTGTTGCCATAGACTATACAGAAAAAGGTGTAATTCCACAAATCCCGTTCCAAGACAAGAAAGTAATGTATTCTGGAATTTATATTACAGAGCCCAATCTTGATTTTTTGGGGAAAGTATCTAAAAGCATGGTTAAAGAACCAAATCCAATGAGAGGTTTGCTTCAGAACTATCCATATGATTATGAATTTCATTCGAATTTTAAGACTAATGTTAGGCTTGGAGTTATATGTCCTAATTCTTATACATCGCAGTTTAAGGAATTTCTAAATGGATTAAATGGAAGATTATCTGTTTTAGGGACTGATTATGTTCAGCCATATTTAGGATTTGAACAGATTTATTCTACTTCACTTGACATACCAGCAACAAATTCAAATTTATGGGTTAAATGTAATGATGTGCAACCTGATTCTGTAAGTTTGGTTCAAAATATATGCAAGTTTGCACATAAATTGGCCAACAACAACCCAGATATTATCATTGTCGTTTTTATTCCAGGCATATGGAAACAACACCGCTCATTCAAAAAGAATGGCGAAACTTTTGACCTCCACAGCTACATAAAAGCGTATGCTGCTCAAAATGGATTTACGACCCAGCTAGTGGAAGAAAAAACCATCAGTAACATCAATATGAAAAATCAAATCTATTGGTGGCTTTCATTAGCTTTATTTGTCAAATCAATGCGAACGCCATGGGCTTTATCAGACTTGGATCCAAATACAGCATATGCAGGTATTGGATATAGTGTAAAAAAGGATGGTGGTGGTAAAACCAACATAGTCGTAGGGTGTAGCCATATATATAATTCCAAAGGACAAGGATTGAGATATAAATTATCTAAGATAGACAATCCTATTTTGGATAGGAAAAATAATCCATATCTGTCTTATGAAGAAGCCTATAAATTAGGTGTTAATGTCCAAGAATTATTTGTGAAGTCTATGGACAAGATGCCTCAAAGAGTCGTTATCCATAAGAGAACACCGTTTAAGGATGAAGAAATTAAGGGCATAACTGATGCTCTATCCCATGCAGGAATAAAAGATATAGATTTGGTAACGATAACAATGGAAGATACTATAAAATGTATTGACCAATATCTACAACAGGGACATCCGGTCAATGCTCGGTTCCCAGTTCTGAGAGGAATATGTTTCGCTGTTTCCAAATATGAATTTTTGTTATGGACACATGGAACGATAGACTCTATAAAGTCTAATAAAAGTTATTTTCAGGGAGGTAGGGGTATACCGTCACCATTAAGAATAACCAAATATCACGGCAATAGTTCAATACAGACAATCGCTAGAGAAATCTTAGGATTTACAAAAATGAATTGGAATTCTTTTAATTTTTACACAAAGTTCCCTGCCACAATTGATACATCCAATACATTGGCGCAAGTTGGCAATTTACTAGGCTATTACGAAGGCAAGACGTATGATTATAGATATTTTATCTAAATGAATCCAAATTGGCAAGGACACAACTATGGATCAATATTAAAGCATTGATCGATAAAGCGACAGCCTATGACAAGAAATAGATACTTAACAGACGGCCTAAAAGTGTTTAAGCCTTTGCCAATGAAAAAGAAAACAGGAAAATGGAACGTGGAAAATAATAGACGGCGATTACGAAGATTTCTTTGATAGAATCTGAGATAGTTGAAGTGTATGGACAAACTTACGAAAGAACAGAGATCACGTTGTATGTCAGCAATAAAAGGGAAGAACACTATACCTGAACTGTTGGTTAGGAAGTTCTTGTTTAGTCGAGGGTTCCGGTATAGACTAAACCAGTCGTGTCTTCCCGGGCATCCCGATCTTGTACTTCGTAAGTATCGGACGGTTATTTTTGTAAACGGCTGTTTTTGGCATGGCCATGAAGGATGCAAGTATTATGTCATGCCCAAAACCAATGTGGAATTTTGGCGGAATAAGATAGAACAGAACAGACTTAGAGATAAGGAAGAGCAGAGAAAACTTGCATCATTGGGCTGGCACTGTATCACGATTTGGGAATGCCAGCTAAAACCGAAAGTTCGTCAACATACTTTGGAATCATTAGTATATACGCTTTCTCATATCTTCTTGGAGGATAGGAAGGTGAAGTCTTATGAGGACAGCAAAGAAAACTTGTCAATAATGGCGGCAGAAATGCCTTTGGAATATGATACAAAGAACAAGCGTTAACTTAGTTATACAACTAACATCACTAGTGTCCCGTTAAGGGACTGTTAAGAGTTTATAATTGATTTATTTTTAGTTAATTACAAATATTTTTTCTTGTACACGACTTGAACCGTAACTTTGGACTGACCATTTTATCTGTCAGCCTATGTTCACAGGGAAAACCGTATTTGCTCAACTTATGTCGCTCATACCTCGCAGAGACTTCAATACTTGTGTCGCCAGATACAAAGGAGATTATCGTTCCAGGAACCTTTCCTGCTACGATCAGTTTCTCGTGATGTGCCTTGCGCAATATGCTTCGAAGAACAGCCTTTGCGACATTGAGGCCAACCTCATTGCTGTCGAGCATAAATTGTATCATAGCGGTATCAGTTACGCTGTTCCAAGGAACACTCTTGCCAAGGCAAATGAACAAAGGGACTGGCGTATCTACCGTGACTTTGGACAAGCTCTTATCAGGAGAGTCCGTCCTCTGTATGCGGAAGATTCATTCAGGCTCGATATTGAC
>OWIA01000868.1_pt1 | contig 11397 bp, 10 predicted proteins | sample 1732881 | NCBI WGS metagenome assembly OWIA01 (sample SAMN05065764, study PRJEB22554) | human gut metagenome | biome: ENVO:2100002; feature: ENVO:00000062; material: ENVO:00002003 | host: Homo sapiens | place: USA
GAAGAAGGCGATAACCGTTTAACTCCATAAGCTATGAATTTGGAGACAAAGATAACAATTTATAAATTTACCCCTCAGCTTTTTACATTGACCCGTAAAATCGGAGGACTTAAATTCCTCTAAATTTTAGTCCTCCGAATTGGTGTTTTATTCGCTGATTATCTGCATTTTACGTGATGCTATTCATCGCTTCTAAAAGTAACTTTGAACCATTAAACTTTTAAAGTGTATGAGTATGGAAAGAAATTATTTTTCGGTCCTTTTTTACATCAAGAAGGCCAAATTATTGAAAAACGGAGAGGCTCCTATCTGCCTGAGAATAACCGTAAACGGGAAACGTGCAGAAATTCAAATCAAGCGTAGTGTGGAGATTGACAAGTGGAATGCCCGAAGAGAATGTGCGATTGGTAAAGACAGAAAGTATCTGGAACTTAACCACTATCTGGAAACAGTACGTACCCGCGTACTTCGTATTCATCGTGAACTGGAACAGGATGATAAACCTATCACAGCTGAAATTCTGAAGAAGTTATTCTATGGTGAAAAACAAACTCCCAAGATGTTATTGGAGGTTTTCAAAGAACATAACGCAAAGTATCGTGAGCTAATAGGGAAAGATGTGGTGAAAGCTACGGTGCTCCGTTATGAGAGAACTGTACGATATCTTGAGGAGTTCTTGAAAAAAGAATATCGATTAAACGATATACCTCTGTGCAATATCAATCGTGAGTTCATATCCAATTTTGAATTCTTTATCAAAACTGAAAAAAGTTGCGCGCAGAATACAACTGTTAAATATTTAAAGAACCTAAAGAAAATTATCACATTGGCACTTACAAATAAATGGATGACGGATAATCCATTCTTCGGAGTCAGGTTCAAACAAACCCAATCTAACCGAGAATTTCTCAGCGAGGAAGAATTACATATTATTATGGAAAAAGAATTTAATATACCTCGTTTAGAAATAGTACGCGACATTTTTGTTTTTTGTTGCCTGTCTGGATTAGCATTTACGGATATAAAACATTTACGTCCTGGGCATATTACAAAAGATCCTAATGGGGAAGATTGGATTCGAAAGCCTCGTGAAAAAACAAATAACATGTGTCACATACCGTTGCTTGACATTCCCGCATTAATAGCTGAAAAATACAAGAACAATCCGATCTGTGTACAAAAGAACATGGTGCTTCCTGTACCTTGTAATCAACGGATGAATAGTTATTTGAAAGAAATTGCCGATATGTGTGGAATTACTAAAAAGTTAACGACCCATGTCGCCCGCCATACGTTTGCATGCATAGCTCTAGCAAATAAAGTGTCAATGGAAACAATCGCTAGAATGTTAGGACACTCAGACATACGAACCACGAAAATTTATGCAAAAGTTTTAGACACTACTGTTTCCAAAGAAATGGAAGTGATGAAGCATAAATTTGCCATATAAATAAGATATCAAAGGGGATGTCGTTTTTTGCGACCTCCCCTTGTTCGAAAGTTATATCCCTCTGAATCTAAACAAACACACGTCTTTCTATTGAGTATTAGCTCCTAGTTCAGTTTATCCTGTGATCTCATCTATTTCTTTTTTTCAAACCAATGGACTATTTCTTAGGTTTATTAAAAGGATAAAGTATACGTCATTTATCTTATATACTTTCTGAAGTCCTTGTAATTCTTTTTTAGAACCTCGTACAATCCGCTTTCCGGATAGAGCAATTTACCTCCCGCCGCGGTGACGGAGGTATAAGGAATTGCTTTCTCGTCTCTGAGGGCCTGCAGTGTCCTTTTGGAGATATGCAGCTTCTCACAGACTTCCTCCCCTGAGAGATAATGTTCATCGGCTATGCCCGGGCGTATTCGTGCCGTTGCTTTTTCCAGTGCTCTTCCGGTTCTCTTAATCCATCCGGTGATTTCCTTAAACTCTTCCGAATCTTTGGTAATGATTTCTGCCATCTGTTATTTTCTGTTTCTTATTAAACCTTCTTCCAGTATTTTCTGTATGTCCGCTTCACGGTAGAAATATTTTCCACCGATATGGGAGCAGGGAATCAATCCCCTGTTCCGATGTGCCTGAAGGCATCTCTTTGAGATACCCAGAGCCTGACACACCTCTTGCGCGTCAATCCATTTATCCGGAGACGGCGGGGCAGTTTTTCGATTGAATTCTTCCATTTGTACAGACAGTGTGCTAAGCTGTCGTTTTAATTCCAGATAAGCACTTGTTTCCATAATCGTTATTTCCATAATTTAATGTTTTTAATAAATTCAGATGCAAGATACTGAAGATGAAATCATTTCTTTTTTGTGTCATGCATAGTCATGTATTGTCACCAATGGCCGGTCGTTTTTCCCAAAAGGCTGCCGTAAACCGCTATACCCTTTGTTGGCAGCCTGTTCCGCTTCGGTATGATGGACGGGCTTGTCCCTTATTTATTTCCTACCATATAGGCCGGACCTAGGATCTTCAAGGGAAACCCCGGCCCTTTCTTCTGGAAACTGACCGGAAACGAATCCTGCCAAAACGACGTTTACCGCCTAAGTTACAGCTATGCGGGATGCTGTCAGTCCGCTATCCTTCAGGTCTTCTGTCCTTGAATGTAAGCTCCACCTTGTAATTCTCATCCATTCTGAGCGATGCCTCATAGGGTTTTCCCGCCTTGGTGGTGAATTTCAGGAAGGGGGTAGCTTCCCCTGCCATCAGCCGTGTCATCTCTTCGTCTCTCATCGTCCGTCCGTTGAACATGCGCGGAAGATGGAACGCGCAGTCGGGATCTCCGCATTTGGCCACCCTGTCGTAGAATGTCACTGTTCCTGTTCCACATTTCGGGCAGGTACACTTTGTCACACCCGGGTTCCTGACCTGCAGGGCGAGCAGTTCGGATACGATCTTCCGTGCATACTCATGTATCCCTTTCATGAACTTCCCGGCACTGAGTCTTCCTTCCTCGATTTCACGTAGCGCCTTTTCCCAGGCGGCCGTCATAGCCGCATCGGCGATCAGTTTGTCTCCTACGATGCCGTATATCTCAAGCCCCTTCTCCGTCGGGATGAGACGGTTTCCGATACGCTCTACGTACCGGCGGGCCACCAGCAGGTCGATGATTCCTGCACGGGTGCCCGGCGTCCCGAGCCCACACTTCTCCATTCTTTTCTTTTTGTTTTCACTGTCCGCCGTGCTGCCGGCGTTTTCCATGGCAGCCAGTAGTTCGGCTTCCGTGAATGGAGGCTGTGGCTTTGTACAGTCTTCCAGTATTTCTGTTTCCAATACCGCCAGTATCTCTCCCTGATGGAACTGCGGCAGGGATTTGCCTTCTTCTGCCATGTCCGGTCCGTTATAAATGTCCCGCCATCCCGGATACTTCACACATGAGGTTTCGGCCTCGAATTCCATTCCTCCGTAATCGCCCCTGACACGTACGATCTCCCTGACACATCCTTCGGAAAATGCTTCCAGCATCCTCCCGGCGATCAAGGAGTAGATGTTCTGCTCGTCCGGGGAGAGTCCTTCGGGCACCTCTCCCGTGATGAGAAGGGCATGGTGTTCCGTTACGCTGTTCCCGTCCACCGCATGAGGGTTCAGTCCTTTCTCGAGCAGCCTTTCTGCGTGCCTTCCGAATCGGGGATGTCCTTTAAGGGAGGCGATGAGCGTGGGCGCCTGTTCGAAGATATCTTCCGGAATGTGGCGGCATCCGGTTCTCGGATATGAGACGTATCCTCTTTCGTATAGCCTTTGGACGACGGCGAGGGTCTGTCCGGCTGCCATGCCCAGACGTGTATTAGCCTCCTGTTGCAGGCCGGTCAGGTCATGCGGCAGAGGCGGCTCCTCCATATTCTCTTTCTTTTTCACGGCAAGGACCGTACAGCGGCTTTCGCCCTCCAGTCCGGCCCGGGCTTTTTCGGCATCCTCTTTCCTTTCATACCGGAGAGGACATGTGAAAAGAACTTTCTGCCCGTCCTTGCAGACTCCGGTCCGCAGATGGTAACAGCTCACGGGCACAAAATCCCTGTTCTCAAGATAACGGCGGCAGACCAGTGCCAGCGTGGGTGTCTGCACCCGTCCGAGCGAGTGGTTGCTTATGCCGGCGACTATCCCCAGGGCGATGCTCGCGTTCACGCCCAGTATCCAGTCCGCTTCCCTGCGTGCCCTCGCCGCCAGGGCAAGGTTGTCGAAGTCACCGTCCTCTCTCAGATTTTTGAAACCATTCAGGATGGCCTTTTCTGTCAGGGAGGATATCCACAGGCGCAGGGCCGGTTTACGGTAACCGAGGTAGTCCAGGAGATACCGGCTGACCAATTCTCCTTCACGCCCCGCGTCCGTGGCTATGACCACCCCCTCGGCGTTTTCGAGCAACCCGCGGAGCACTCCCAGCTGCCGGGTGGCTAGCGGGTCGGTGACATACCCTTCCTCCGTCCTGACTTGTCTGACAACGAGGCGGAACGGGACCGGAATAAGGGGAAGCGCCTGCCGTTCCACACGGGCGGGCCCGTAAGCGGACGGCGGTGCCTGTGCCAGCAGGTGGCCGTAAGTTCATGTGACGGCATACCCGTTACCGTAAAGATATCCTTCCGCCTTTTCGTTGGCGCCCAGTACGGAGGCGATGCTCCTTGCCATGGCTGGCTTGTCTGTAAGTACGATTCTCATAATTTTTGTTTTTATCAGGTAAATAATTAATTACATTCTTATGCCTTTGTTTTTGGCTTTTGTATTTTTGACTTTTGTGTTCCGGACCGTTCTCTTCTCCCTTGCGATATTCCTCCCGTTTTTTTCCATCTTTTCGGAGAGCGGTACGGCCTCTTCCGCCCCTTGGGAAACGGAAGGGTCCTTCGGGCCGACGGGCGGGAAGCATGTCATACCCTCCCGGGCCGGCATCCAGCCTCACGTGTTCCAGAGGACGCAGATATTGTTGCCCTTTCCCGCCAGAGGCGAACTCGTAGATGACCGTCTCCCTTCCTTGCAGCAGGCTTTCGTAATTCTGGTAATACAGGCTCTCCGGCGGCACACCGTTCTGCCGCAGCATCCCGCAGATCCCGTCCGGACAGAGGGTGCCGAACCGCCTGTCATGGGGAGCCATGAATATATACCTGTAGGTGGAGAGCAGCAGCTTCTCTGTGAGCAGGCTGGGACAATGCTCATAGCCGGTCATCCGGTTTATCATCCTTCCGACACGATCCAGCCTTTTGGCAAGGTCACGCGGTCTGGAATGCAGTGGGATGCTCCCCAGCTCTTCCAGCGAGAGGTTGATACGGCCGATGACCGCCCTTTCCCAGTCCGCTGTCAGGTCCGCGCGGTTCTGCCGGAAGTTGTCGCGGAGAATCCGTAGCGGGTTTCTGGTGCCGAGGAACAGCCTGACACGTTTTCCGAGTGTCGGTTCCCTGAGATTGGACGCGCTCCAGCGGATGACGTTGAAACGGTAGGCGTCCATGAACTGCCGTAGCGGGTTATGGTACGAGAAAATGTCCCTCAGTGTCCGCATCAATGCCCACCGGCCGACAGCGCGGCGGCTCATGTCGACGGCCTCTTCCGGGGTGAGTGTTTTGTTGGTTGCCATATATGCTTACAATTTACAGTTTTACTTGTCTTCCTGCGGCATGTTTCCGTTTGGAAGAAGGTTGTTTTCTCTTTTTGCCGGTATCGGATCCCCCGAGGGTATCCGCCGGACTCCCCAGCATGCGTGATATCCTGTCGGCATACCTCGTTTCTGACCGTGGCATCCCTGTTCGGACTCCCTCCCTTACTAACAGGGCGGCGGCGATCTTCCTGGAAGTCTCCCGGAGTTCCGCCATCCTCTCCCCGAGAGGAAAGTCCGGATGGAGCTCCTTTTCCCTGGATAGCCTTCCGAGTTCTTTTTCCACGGGGGCGAACTCCCTCCTGTAGCGGAACGGTTCCTCCAGCGTCAGGTGGGCGTATCCTTTTTCTGCGATGTCCTGCAGGGTCATGATATCCAGATTGCGTCTGGAAAGTTCCAGGGAGCCGGCCGTAATGAACCTGTCGAGGTTGGCCGCCGTGGGTGACAGCTCGAAGGAGGCTACCGGACGGTAATTCCCGAACACTTCCAGTCCGGGATGGGAGGCGGGAAAACATCTTCCGGGTTGCCGGGACATCTCCATCAGCCGTTTTGAGGAGGTCTCGATGCGGAATATGGACAATGTCCCCGGTCTCTTTCCACAGGGTGAGTAGAAATTGTCGGCTATTTCCTGCAGGTATTCGCGTAGGTGGCGCGGGCCGTGCAGCCCCCTGTTGAACACCCTGACACCCTGGTCTGTCTTTACGGCGGTCACGAGGAACCGGGCGTTCTTTCCTTGAAGGATGCGCTCCCGTGCGGTCTCGTGTGCCACGAAGTCTTTGTAGCCTGGCGAGTGTTCCAGCCCCTCCAGATTCCTGCGGTCCGTTTCCACACCGTGTGCCTCCAGATAGGCGGCTCGTCTCAGCGGGACGGAGTTGCCGTCCGTGATCCCGCCGTTTTCGATGATAAAACGCCATGCCTGCCTGGGTTCCTTCTCCAGCAGTCCGTTGGAAGGAGGCAGCTCTTCTTTCCGGATGCCGGCATAGAAGAGCAGCAGGTTGTCAGGGACACCCCGGGCTTCCTCAATTACGGCTTTACGGGCCGCTTCTTTGACGAACCGGATGAAGGGGTTCCCGCTTCGGGGCGTATGGTCCGTTATCATGAAGGAGGCTATCCGGTTGTCCGGACACAGTTCCAGACAGAAGTCCTTCAACTCTTCTTTTGGGGGACGCGTTCTTTGCAGTCCCAGCTTTTCCAACCACGAGGCCATATTATCTTCCTATTTTAGTTTTTTTACCTGTCTTTTCCGGTTTCTTTTCCCGTCTGCGCCTCGTATCCGGGGTGGGCAATTCATATCCCCGCACGTCGTATTCGTTCTGCAGGATGCGCCGTGCCGTATCGCTGACGGCTTGTCTCATGGAGCTCCCGAGCAGCGTGTCCGCCTGTGAGGAGAGGAAGGAATGGTTCATCTGCAAGTGCAGGGAGGAAAAGCTGCAGAAATGCCTGAAGTTTCTGTTTTCCGGCATCTCGTCAAGATTTCCCGTCCTGCACAGCCTGTCCAGTATGCCGATGTTGAAGGGAGGCTCACTTTCCCTGAGCTTGAATGTCTTCAGCATCTCCCGGTATCGGGCGAGGTCGGGGGACATGTCGCACTCCACGGCGGGCTTGCATCCCCGCAGGATGTCCGACCGGAGGAATTCCGCCTTGGCGGGGATGAAACGGCACCGGTCATCAGGGGTGAACATCCTGCCGCACTCCCGCGCCTTTTCCACCAGCCTTGCGTTGTCCGTACTGAAATAATAGACGCCCAGTTTGTCGGTATTCCGGTGTATCGGACTGAAGAAATTGTCCGCATTATACTGGAGATAGCTCTCCACCCGCTCCAGTCCCCGGCCTGTGTCATCAAAGAGCAGCACGCCTTGTCCGGTCTGTATAGCCGTGAGTACACGGTTGCCGGTATCCTTCTCGCGGCTCCGGTGGAAGTCGTGGTAGGCTTCCAGCAGCCTGCCCGCCCTCCCGTTGTGGAGTGTCCGTTCAAGCTCGCCGACAATAAAGTCCCGGCTGTCGGTCCTCCTGTAGGAGTCGGCCGTTTCATGGACAAATCCGATATCCCGCAGCCTCTGGTAGTCGTCGGAGGGCCATGCGCCTCTGTCAATTATATCCCGCACAAGGGATTCCACCCGGTTGCCATCTTCACCGGCGGCCTTGATGCAGTAGATCCTTTCCTCGGGCAGGTAGGCCCCTTTCAGCTGTCCTCTGACCTGACTGAAACAAAACTCCCCGAACCGGCGGTCCAGGTCATTTACGTCAGAAGACAGAATCCGGCAGTATTCCAGCTCGTTCCTGCCGTTCAATATGAATCCAATATACATGGTGGTACTGTTTTAATTTATAATTTTCTGCCGGAAGGTTTCCGTCCGGCCCTTTTCTCTGATGTCTCCTCACGCTGTCCTGCCGGATGACGGATGCCGTCCTTTACCCGGTAGGTCCTGATAGGGAACGGTTCACCGGATACCAGCAATTTGTTCCGTGTAAAATCCGCCATGCAGTAGAGCAGGTACCGTGAGGCGGGGCGGTCATTCTCCGGCAGGTACAGGGCGTAGCCTTCGGAGAGTACCCTGAACTGCTCGTTCTCCAGCCTCACGTTTCCCACAAGCAGGGCGGTGTCGGGATTGCCGAGGTATTTCTCCAGCGACCGGTGTCCCCTTACGTCAAAGTCCCGGCGGAGGATATCGTCCGCCTTTTTCCTTATCTGGGATGAAAGCTCCCTGAAAGCCTGCGGGTCAAACAGTTCCGCGGCTTTCACCTGCGTCACCTCTTCGAACCGTTCGGCCAGAGGAAGCAGCTCCCTGTAATAGGTGAACGGCCGATCATGGATATTCATGTAGCCGCGTTCCCTGATCGATAGCAGGCGGTATATATCCTCGTTCTCTCCCCTGGAAGAGAGTTCGAAGCCTGTGTATCCCCTCACTTTGGAGAATAGTCCCCGGTATTCGTCGGCTGTCGGGTTCATCGCGTGGTAGAGCCTTGGCTCGAGGCTCTCGGCAAACCCGGCGGGAAGGGTCTCCCGTGGAATGTATTCCGCCTTTCCCGTTCCTTCCCGGCAGGACATGCCATGTCCGCCACCGTTGATATGGGGCATCAGCTCCCTGCGCCGCCCGGAGTACTCATAGATCTCCAGCGCCCCGTCATGAGCATGCGGTTCGAAGTACCTGTCAGCGGCACGCTGGAGATATCTCTTGAGGGCCTCCTCGCCGGCCCTGCTGCCGGAGAACAGCAGGTAACCGTGTTTTCGAAGCACCACTTTTAAGGGTGCGGTCCTGTTGCTTTTTTCCATTGTCATCTGTTTCTTATTTTACATTTTGGGACGTATCTCGGTCCTTTTACGTGTTTTTCCTGGCGGGCTGTACAGCCTCTTCTCGACCTCCGGTCTGATCCTGACGGTTTTCCGGTCCACTGGCGGGTTGCCGCCGAAGATGATCCGGTCTGTAGCTTGGTCCACCCACGCGTAGGCATGCGAGGGGTTATTCCCGCTTTCGCGCGGCAGGTACAGCCCAAGGCCCTCTTTCAGTACGCTCCTGTGAGGTCCGTAGAGCGGGACTCCTTCCAAGATAACGCACTCTGCCGGGTCGTCCAGTATCCTCCCGGCCGTCCGGTATCCCCGGACATCATAGGCGGAGTCCATCAGTTTCTGCAGCTGCCTCCTGGTCTCGAGGGTCTGCAGTAATTCCTCCCTGTCCCGGGCGGATTTTGCGGGTATCCGTTGTAACTCCTCCGCCTGGCGGTCATAACGCTCCAGGGCATCCAGGGTGTCCGTGATATTAACGTTGCGGGCGCTTATCTCACAGCCCGCGTTATGGCAGAAACTGCGGAAGTCCTCCGCAGTGGGCCTCATCTCATTGCTGTAGAGGAGTTCCATCCGGCTGCCATGGGGCTTCGGACCATAAGGGTACTCGTCCGGCCGCATCCTCCCCGGGTTGACCCAGGGTCGGTTACCAAGTTTCCCTTCGGCCCTGTAGACATGTAACGCTCCGGAATTGAATGCCGGATTGAAATAGGCGTCGGCCGTCTGTTGCAGGAACTGCCGCAGCTTTCCCCTGCCTTCCGCCGTGTCGGTAAAGGCGAGGAAGCCACCCCAGGTCTCTATCGCTGTGTAGGTCTGCTCCATGATATCTATAACTTTAAATTGTTCCTCTTCCTGTTTCTCTTTGCCCGCGATTTATCCGTTTTTACTGCCTTCGCCTCATAAGGGACGATCTTACCGTCCTTGACCTGGTATACAGGCTTGAGCCCCGGGGGATTCTTATAAGCCATGACCCGGTCGCAGGTCTTATCGGCATGGATGTAACGGAGTCCGGGCATTTTTGCCGATAGTCCGGGGAAGTAAATCCATTTCCCTTCAAGCAGCGCCCTTCTCAAAGTGTCATCGGCCTCGTGGTCACCGATGAGGAACGGCACGCTGCAGTCATTCAGAAGCCGCTCCAGGGTACGGTGCCCCCTTACGTCAAAATCCGTTTTCAGGATACGCCCCGCCTTGCCGTGCATGTCGTCCAGTATCTTTCCCATGTCATCGTCGCCGGGATTTCCCCGGAGAAAGCTGTCCATGCGTTCCACGAACTCCCGGAACTGATGCCGGTAGGAAAAAGCGGGGTCAAGAATGAGTTGCCGGTCGAAATGGCGGGTAAGGGAGAGCAGTCGGTAGATATCCGCGTTGCATCTGTTCATCCCGCATCCGGAAAACTCCGTGAGGTTACGGTATCCTTCAGCGGAGGGTGTCATGTCGGTAAAGAAGACCGGCTCCAGTTTTCTTTCATCGGGCAGGTCCGCTCGTACCGGGGAGTCCGTGAACTCGTACACGTATCTCCCGGTATCGGGATCTTTCCTGCAGGAGGCGTCAATCAGCGGGGCCAGGCTTGCCGGAACGGAATGCATGTCATATTGTTTGACCGGTCCCGGTTCGCTATGTATCCACCAATAGTTGTCCGCCAGGTGCTGGTAGAACTCCTCCAGCCCTTTCTGGCCCGCCGGTCCGTCACTGAAAACAAGTATCCCCCTTGATGTTTCCACGATATGCAGGGGCAGCTTGTAAGCGGGATCATAACCATATAGCCGTGCCTTCTCGTCCTGCAGCAGGCGGAAATCCATCAGGCGGTCGATTTCTGCGGCCGTCAGCCGCAACCGTCCGCCCGGTTCCATGGGCCGTTTCAGGGCGGACCTCATGAACACCGCATCACGTAGATTGACGCTTACTACCGGTTCCAGGCCATATCTTCGGATATGGGGCAGCAGTTTGTCCGTGATGTATTCCCTTACGGGGATATCCCGGGATATGGAAGGGACATCGGACATGCGGGGGAAGCGGTAGATCTCCAGGCGGGTATCGGGGACGAAGGCCGATATCCGGGCGGTCTCCACCCCGACATGCAGCAGGCCGAGGAACTGGTAGGTCATGCCGTCTTGTTCCGGATTGACAGGATAAAGTTGGTAGGAAATCGCGGCATGGGGCTTGTCCATGCCGGTTTCGTACCCGATGAGCAGGCACCCTCTGCCGTCCTGCCTGAACAGCTCCTCCAGTTGTTCCATGTTGTCTTTTGGGGATGCCATGCCGTTACATTTTCGGGGTTATCTTTGATTTGCGAGCATAGGTCCTCTTTTCAGGCTTCTGCGTTTTCTCCGGCAAGCCGTCTTTCTGTTCCAGCCCCTGTCTGTTCTCCAGTTTCTTGGTGCTTCTTTCCCACAGGAACTCGGTCCCGCGTTCGGCGGCGCTCATCTGGATGGAGGTTCGCAGGATTTTCCCATTCGATGACTTGAACTCGATGGGGACCTCCTTGCCAGCCGTATAGTCAGCGTACTCCTGCTGCGAGAGCGTATAGTCCTTGATTTTTTT